>Ga0207800_1000389_pt1 | contig 12727 bp, 6 predicted proteins | sample LuqExpMetageno11_FD_187769 | JGI IMG/M metagenome (GOLD analysis project Ga0207800, IMG submission 187769) | Tropical forest soil microbial communities from Luquillo Experimental Forest, Puerto Rico - Sample 11 (SPAdes) | ecosystem: Environmental > Terrestrial > Soil > Tropical forest ...
TCATGGCGTTGATGGCCACGGATTTGCCCGAACCGGTGGAACCGGCAATCAGCACGTGGGGCATGGAGGCCAGATCGGCCGTCACAATGCGGCCGTTGATGTCTTTGCCCATGGTGAGCGTCAAGCGGCTCTTGGCCTTGGTGAAGGTCTCGCTCTCGATCACGTCGCGAAGGTGAATGGTCTCCTTCTCATGATTAGGCACCTGAATGCCGACCGTGCTTTTTCCGGCCATGCGTTCAATCAAAATGCTCTCGGCGCGCATCGCCAGACAGAGATCGTCGGCCAAGCTGGTGACGCGCGAGTATTTGACGCCCGCCTCGGGCTTGAACTCATACGTCGTGACCATGGGGCCGGGGTTGATCTGGACCACGCGGCCGCGCACGTCGAACTCGGCGCACTTGTCCTCCAGCACCTTGGCTTCTTCGCGCAGTTCCTCCTCGCGCACGGTTTGCGGAGCTTCACCGGCACTGAGTAGGGTGCTGGGCGGCAGCTTGTAGCCAGACACGTGCTTGGGGGTAACGGTGGCGGTGCGCAACTCGGCATCGGCGCGTTCGTTGACGGCAATACCCGCCTCCATCTGGCGGGGAGGAGGAGGAGGAGGGGGTGGCGCGGCGGCTGCCCGGGGCTCTTCCTCCATCCAGCGCGGCGGCTCCGGACGCGCGGCTATCGGGAGCGGCGCGTAGGCAGGCTCGGGCACAGGCGGCGCGGCACGCGGCGCGGGCGGTTCAACCGGCGGCTGGGAGGGCCTGGCTGTCTCACCCTGTTCGGGCTCCCAGATGCTGCGCGCCCGTTCGCGGCCGGTCACGGGAATCTCCTCCGGCTCCGGCGCTTCGTGTTCCGGTTCGTCCTGCGCGGCTGATTCGGCGGTTGGATCGGCCTCAAAGCGGATGCGCTGGAAGGCGGGCACCTCGTCCAGCAGATCGTCCTCATCCTTCTTGCGTTTGCGGCCAAAGAAGGCGGCCAGGCGGCTGGGGGGCTTCTCCTGCTCCTCATCGCGATAGCGGCCGGCATAGGAACCGGGGGCCATACGCCCTTGCCGTCCCAAGCCACGCGCTTCCGACATTTCCACATCGCGGATGGCGCGGCGCATCTCGCGGTCTTCGGCACGCTGATCGCGCCAGTTCTGCCAGCGGTCACGCAAGCTGAGCGCATTCAGCCAGCGGTTTTCCATGCTCTCCCAGATGGCCAGCAACATGCCCACCGACGCAAAATAGACACCGGCCAGGGCCAGGATCGTGGTAAGAATCCACGCTCCCTGGATATTCACGTAGTGCACCATCAGGCTGGAGAGCAGGCGGCCCACCACGCCCTCAATGGCCATCCCCTGGGGCCAGCGCCAGCCCCACGGCAGCAAGCCAAACGCAGCCGGCACAAACAGGAGCGACAACACAACCCCAATCCAGCGCAGCAGCACCGAACCGCCGGAGCGGGAACGTACCCAGGTCACCCCCAAGCCGCACAGCCACACAGGCAGCAGAAAGGAGGTAAGCCCAAAGATCTGGAACAGGAGGTCAGAAAGAGAAGCGCCGACCAGTCCCACCCAATTGCGGACAGCATGGGGCAAGGTCGCATCGGTGGCCGTATTCAGCGACGGGTCCGAAGCGTGGTAGGTAGCCAGGGAAAGCAGCAGCAGAATTGCAGCCAGCAGAGCCACAAGGCCCAGAAAGATGTTCAACGGACGGCTGCGGGTAGGGGAAAGAACAATACGAATCGGTTTCATGACGGGAGCTTCCGCTGGCGCACTGCCGCATACGGCACAACCGGCCGGCCAAAACGGGCGCGTCTTCCCAGAGCACCTTCTATTATCCCCGCAGGCCAAGGCCCAATTTGTGCAAAACCGGACAGGGGGAATCTTGGTGTCTACCCCTGGGCAAGGAAAGGGCTCCATGGAACCTGTTCTCGGCCGTCGCCGGGTTCTAGCGCCGATCCCCCTTGGAATTCGATACACTGGCCCCACACGGTTCGACTGGGAGAACCCGCTTGAAGAAATTTTGGCCACGCTCGATTCGCGGACAGATGATCTGCAGCCTGGTCTTGCTGGAGGCCTTTTCGATTGCGCTGTTCGCCATCGTGCTGCTGCACCGCGAAAGCGGACATCATCGCGAGCGCGCCGCCCGGAGACTGAGCTACGAGGCCGCGCTCCTGGCCCTGCAGGCACGCGAGGCCCTCGTCCAGGAGCGGCCCGGCTGGGTGGGCATGTCCGTGAACATGATGGGCCAGGGGCCCACCGTGGCCAGCGCCAAGGTTACCGATGCCAAGGGGCACATGCTGTTTGCCAGCCCCGGAGGGCCCGCCGACCATGCGCTCAACCCGACGGAATTGGCCCAACTACCTTATCTGCGGCACGATGAAGCGCGCGTGTTTACCTTCGGGGACGACCGCTGGGAGGCGGTCCACCCCATCTATACCGGCACCGATCTGCGCGGTTTTGCCTGGGTGGAATACAAGAAGGATTGGGCCAGCGAGCAGATGCACGGCATTCTGCGCGCCACCATGATCTTTGGCGGCATTTGGATTGTTTCTTCGGCCGTGCTCGTCATGCTGATGTTCCGCGCCATCACCCGGCCACTGGAGATTCTGCATCGCGCCACGCGCGAGCTGATGCGTACTCCCGATAACACCTCCAGTTTCCCGCTGCCGGCGGCGATCCATAATGAGGTGGGCGAGTTGATTGAGGCCTTCAACGGCATGGTGGCTTCCATCGCCGAGCAGCGTGCAGGCCTGAACGATACCCTCTCGCTGTTGGACTCCATGCTGGCCAATGCTCCCATCGGCCTGGCCTTCTTTGACCGGAACTGCCGGTTCGTGCGGGTCAATCAGGTATTTGCCAGCCTGACTGGCGTTGCCGTCAGCCGGCATCTGGGACGCACCCTGCCTGAACTGTTGCCTGAGCATGTAGCCACACAACTGGAAGCAACTGTTCTGCGTGTCTTCATTGAGCAGGAAGCCGTCCACAACCAGGAACTGAATGGCCCTGAAGAGCCGTCCAAACGGCCGTGGACCTGGCTGGCCAGCGCCTATCCAATATTGACCATGCCACGCGCGGTGCGCTGGGTGGGCGTGATTGTGCTGGACGCCACTGATCGCAAACGCGCGGAAGAAGCTCTGCGCAAGGCTGAAAAGCTGGCTGTCACCGGCCGGCTGGCCGCCTCCATCGCCCATGAGATCAATAATCCGCTGGAAGCCATCACCAATCTGCTCTACCTGCTGGGCAACTTCTGCCAACTGGAGGAGCCGGCCCGTAATTATGTCTTCATGGCCGAATACGAAGTGCGGCGCATCAGCGAAATTGCCCAACAGACCCTGCGCTTCTATCGCCAGTCCACCCATCCGGGTAAGGCAAAACTTGCGGAATTGGTGGACTCGGTGCTGAGCCTTTACCAGGGACGCGTGAATGCCCAGAGTCTGCAGGTTGAAAGGCGCTACGACCCGGACGTGACGCTAGACTGCTTTACCGGAGAAATCCGCCAGGTGATCGCCAATCTGATCGGCAATTCCATCGACGCCTGCCTGCCCGGGGCGCGCATCGTCGTCAAAGCCAGACGCTCCACCAACTGGCGCGATCCCGCACTTCAGGGTGTCCGTTTTACTGTGGCCGATACCGGCACCGGTATGGATTCCGAGGTGCGCGCTCATGCTTTTGAAGCTTTCTACACCACCAAAGAGGTGACCGGAACCGGCCTGGGCTTGTGGATCAGCCAAGAGATCGTCCAAAAGCATCATGGACAACTACGGCTACGCAGCAAGGCTGCAAGCCCGAATACCTCCTCCGGAACCGTCTTCCACTTCTTTATTCCGGACCTTCCCGAGACGGTCATGCCGGCCGGAGCCGGCGCAGCAAGCCTCCCAACACAATAAAAACAGAGATATATCCAACCACTGCAAGCCGCGCAATGCTGCCTGTTCGAAGCACGAACTGCCTTTCAACACGACTTGCCTCTCTGCACTTCCCTTCCCTCTCGAACAGCCTTACCGATCATCAAAAAATAAAAATCCGCTTACCCTTTCCGTGTGCTACAGTCAGTAACACTATGAGCGGTAGCACAGATTTAACCCACGATCCCTCGGACCTCGGCGAACTGGAACGCAGCATCCTCACCCTGGTCTGGCGTTTTGGCTCCATGACGGCGGAACACGTTCGCGAAGAACTTGGGCGGCCCCTGAAGGACTCCACCATCCGCACGGTGCTGCGCCGTCTGGAGGAGAAGGGCTATCTGGCGCACAGTGTTGAAGCCAGGACTTTTTTGTATCGCCCGGCGGAGAGCCCGCAGGTGGTGGCTGGCCGTGCCGTGCAGCGCATTGTGGACTGGTTCTGTGAGGGCTCCATGGAATCGCTACTGGTGGGCATGGTGGACGCCGAATTGCTGGACAAGGCAGAGCTGGAACGGCTAGCCGAGCGGATTGCCGAAGCACAGCGTAAGGCAGAGCAGACAGCAGAAGGTGAGGAAAAGCCATGATGACAGGCTTGATTCTGTTGCTGGCGCAAGCAGCCTTGCGCGCTCTGGTGGCGGCTGTGGCAGTGGGACTGGTGCTGCGGCTTCTGCGTGTCACAAACGTCATGGCGGAAAAAGCCGCCTGGGGACTGGTGCTGCTGGCGGCCCTGGTGCTGCCCTTGGCTCCCGAGCAGTTCCGGCTGCCGGCCGTGGTGGCCGCGCGCGCCACCAGCATGGCGGAACAGGCCTGGAGCAGCGCCCGTCACTGGGTGGAACAGAAGCGCGCCGCGCACAATCCAGATGCCGAGCTGAACAGCCATCGCGCCGCCGCGGCCCCCGAACCGCGCGCCACGCCAGCCGCTCCGGTGGCCGGAAGCATACAAACTGCTGCAGAGACGGAGCCGGTCGATCCGTACGATGCCCTATCCGCGGCTGAAGCGGCCTCACCCGCTGAGCAGCCCACACCTACCCAGCAGCCTGCTTTGCCGGAATGGCTCACGCGCGCAGCAATCGGCGTTTACCTGCTGGTAGCGACCGCACTCTGTCTCCGGCTGGCAATAGGATTGGCAGCCGCATGGCGTCTTTGGCTCGCCAGCACGCCAGTGATATGCGAGGCCACGGAAGGCATTCGAGTACGAGCCTCGGAGCGCATTGCCTCACCGGTCACGGTAGGTTCAGCGGTTCTGCTGCCGGCCTGCTGCCTGGCCTGGAGCACGGCCAAGCTGCGGATCGTGCTGGCCCATGAACAATCGCACATCCGCCAGGGCGACTTTTATCTGCAACTGGCCGCAGGCCTTTACGCCGCGTTGATCTGGCCTAGCCCGCTGGGCTGGTGGCTGCGGCGCAGACTCTCGGAACTGGGCGAAGCCATCAGCGACCGCGCGGGACTGCAAGCCGCTGCCAGTCGCACATCCTACGCCCAACTGTTACTTGAAATCGCGGCTCTGCCGCGCCCAACAGGATTAGGAGTTGCTATGGCACAGCCAAGCCGTTTATCGCATCGCATTGAGCGGTTGCTCAACGAAGCAAGTTTCACCAAAGCCTTTTCCTCCAGCCGCGGCGCGCTGGCAGCTCTGGTGGTTGCCCCCATGGCGCTACTGGCCTCCGCGGCTTTGGTCCAGGTGCACGCCGCCGTGCCCGCACAGGATCAGGCCAAGGCCACGGAGCAGCAGACAACCGTGCCAGTGGATGTGGCGCACGATCCGTCACAGGCACCTGCTCCAGGCCCCGAAACCGCTCCGCCGCCGCCACCTCCTCCAGGAGAAGCTGGTGCTCCGCCTATGCCTCCGCCGCCGCCCGGCGCTGAGCCCGGCATGCCGCCACCTCCTCCACCGCCGGATGGCATGGGCCCCGAGGTTCCCCTGCAGATGAATATGAATATGACCATGGGTCCCGACGGCGAAAAGCACGTCTTCATGCACATGCGCCCCTCGTTCGGCATAGGCCCCGATGGCGAACCCTATGTGCTGGTGAGCGACGACAAGCAGCGCTTGCCCGGCTTCAGCCCCGAGCAGATGGAAAAAGCACGCAAAATGGCGCATGGCCACTTCCTGCTCTTCCGTCACGAGGGCAAGGCCTACATTGTGGATGATCCCGCCATCGTCTCGCAGTTGGAAGCCTCGAATGCCGCCGGCATGGAGATGGCCAAGAAGATGCGCCAGCTTGGGCACGAACAGGGCGAAAAGGGCCGCCAGATGGCCGAACAGATGCGTCAGATGCGCATCAACGTGCAGGTAAAGATACCGGACCTCAGCAACGAAATGGCCGAGATCAACAAGGCCATGGAAGAACTCAAGTCCAAACAGGGTGGAACCATCAGCCCCAGAGACCTGGGTGATCTGGAACGCAAACTGGCGGAGTTGCAGCGCAAGCTGGGGCAGGCCCACATGCCGCCCATGCACCCGGTGGAGCCTCAGATCAACGGCGCTGAAATGCGCAAGATGGGGGACGAGATGCGCAAGATGGGCGAGGAGATGGGTAAGACCTTCCGCGAAAACGACAAGAAAGCGCAGGCCGTGATTAGCGAAAGCCTGAAGAACGGTAAAGCCCGGCCCGTGGAGTAAACGTCAATCCGCAACACAACAGGAATGAGTTTGGAGCGAGGTCACCTCCGGGTCTCGCTCCATTTTTTTGCGCGCGATCCGGAGGAGTTTAGAAGAGCTTGAAGAAGCCGTTCGCCTTCAGGTGGAAGGGATCGTCGTTGCTGGTTGCGGGGCGCGCCGCGCAGTGGCGGCTGGCATGGATCGGCGTGGCCCAAGAGCGGGTCACGTGGAAGCGGTCCATCACCACATACCGCGTCCGCATGCCATTCAGTGTGGCGGGCAAGCTGGAAGGCAAATGGCGGCGATCCACATACACCACCAGAACCGCCTCGGCCGGATTGTCCAGGCTCTGGCTCACGCCCACGGCAAAGTAGGACGGGTTATGTCCCAGCAGCGCGTGCGAGGTCTGCTGCTTGATGGAAATAGCCTGGCTCAGCACGGATGCGGCCAAAGGCTGCGCTGTTTCCGCCGGGCTATCGGGGGCCGCGCCCATCGCAAGAGCACGGGCCGTGGTGGGCACCACCACCGTACGCAGACCGTTCAGGGTGGATGGCACAGCCGCGTGACTCGCCTCGTCCACATAAACCAGCAGGGCAGCGGTGCCGGGACTGTCCAGACTCTTTCCTGCCGCCACCCCCAGAATGCCCGCCACCGAATTCACCAGCGCATGCGCGCCTCCCACGGCGGCCTGCGCGCGAGCCAGCTCGAAAAGCGCCAATTGCGTATGCAGGGCCGAAGCCACCTTGCCCGCACCATAATTCAGACAACTGACCGCGTGATCGGTTCCGCCCACAAAACTGAAGCTGGTGCTGGCGGCCGTCCCCAGTTCGCTGAGCACATCGGAGGCCGGACTGGCTACGGCCTGACCCACGCCGCTGGCATCCTGCCCACCGGCAAAGAACAGGCCAACGGGCTCGGCATTGGCGGCGTCCACCACCAAGGCGCCCGAGTCGCCGGCATCACTGAACTGGTTGCCGCTGATGGCAATCTGGTTGGTGAAGATCTTGGTCAGGTACGTTTTGGTTTCAGCGCAATCGGTGTAATAGGCCACCTGTACATCCAAGGCAATTGCCGAAACCGCACCGCAGGTAAGCCCGGTGGTACGGCCGCTCTTGGCCACTTTAAGCGCGAGGCTGGCGGCCTCTCCCTTGCCGCCGCTCGACGAGATACCCAGAGGCGCGGCGGCCAGTGTTCCATTGGCCTGCAACGAGCCCAGCTCCAGAATGCTGCCTGCCCCGCTCACCGCGCCGGAGTTCACACGAGCCACGGCCGCGTCGGCATTGGTGGACTTCGAGTTCAGCGGCAACCATGTGGTGAGTGTAGCCACGGGCGTGGTGCCCGAGCCCTCGCCATAGGGCGTGCAATTGTTGTCGATCAGCCCAGGCTGGATGATGGCGTCGCCCACGGCGGCATGATCACTGCGAGCCAGCACGTGATTGTTGCTCAGCAGATACTGGTGGCCCGCCGTATCTTGCACTAAAGCTCCCAGCGTACCGCTGCAGCAATCCACAATCTGATTGCCGCTGGCATCGTAATCCCTGTTGTTGCCGCCCGAACTACCCAGAAGAATGGCGGAGGTCTGCTGCACCTCATGGGTCACCGGGCTGCTGCTGATTCCATTGGTATTCAGCAGGATCTGCGCCGAGGCCACCGCCGAGCTGCCCACGCGGGCCACCAGCCAAGTGGAACCGGTGGCGCTGACGGAAGCCGGAGCTGTAAACGTCACCGTGCACCAGGTAAAGGCCGCAGAGGCGTGATGGCAACTGGTGCTGCCGAGTGCTCCTTGCCCGCCGCTGGTGCCACCCGCGGAAGAAGCCAGTGCATAGCTGACACGCAGCGAACCGCCGGCTTCCGCGATATAGCCGGTAAAGCTCACCACTCCGCTCGCGCCCAACGCCACATTCTCCGGCGTGAGCGGCTGCAGGAAGCCGGGCGTCAATGTGAGTACACTGGTGGCCGCCGCGCCGCCATTGCTGGGAGTTGCTTTGACCACCACCTGCACGGAATCGGCGGTGAGATAACTGGGCGGCGTATACAGGCCGGTGGCACTGATCGTGCCCGCGCCACTGTTGGTATCGCCCCCGGAGACGCTCCAGGTAACCTGCGCGGCGCCGCCACTGCTGAGCGTGGCGGTAAACTGCTCGGCACGCGCGCCATTCGCGGCAGTGGCATTGCAGCCGGTGCAATTGGTATCCAGACTGGCGGTGCCGGGAGCAAGAGTAAAAAGTCCCGTGGAGGGATTGGCGATCACGCCACCGGAGCAACCTGCCAGCACCAGAACCAGCGGAGCTGTCCAGGCCAACGCACGCGCCACGGGCCGGCTGGCCGGTGTGCGTCCGCCTGGAAAGATAGCTTTGGTTCTGGAACCCTTGCCCACGTGTAGACCTTTCAGCAACGTCAGAGAGACATGGCGCAGTTCTTGCGCCCCATGATGTTAGTTTAGACGGGCTCTGCAAGGTGAGGCATTGCGGAAGTTTCGCGGCACGGGCAAACTTTCGTCCCAGCCTGCACCCAGCCGGTTGTCTGCCCAAAACGGCAGAGGGCAGCCCCTGCGGGACTGCCCTCCAAACCATGTAGATAGTTGTAATTACGGCAGGTAGTAGCGCAGCGAGGTGAACACCATGTTGGCCGCGCCAAAAGCGCTGCCACCAGGATTGGTGGTGCCGCCCGCGCCCGACCACAGATCGCGGCGGATGTAGCTGTACTGGATGCCCTGACGCAGGCGGCCATGGGCGCCGTTGTACAGGTTGTACCAGTAGCCAGAGGAAAACTCTTGCACGTCCTTGTTGTTGGCCGAGCAGTTGGTGGGCGTCGTCGGATCGCTGGACGGGTTAGCGGCTGTAGAAGCAGGCTCCGTGTTGCAGCCCGACATGTTGACCGAACGAGTGCCATAGCCAACCTGATTGGCGCCGCTGATGACATAGTCGCGATAGAGATAATCGCCACCGTAGTTGAAGTAGATGCTGAGACGCGGGTTGGGATTGATCTCAACCGTGCTGAGTGCGGAGAAGCCGGTCAGCGGCTCGATGGTGCCATCCGGGCGCAGCGTGATATCGCCCAGGGTGGAGTCGCCGTAACGTCCCACGCCATTGCCGAACAGGCCCTTCAAGCCAAGTGAAACCTTCTTGTTGAACACCGGGCCACGGAAACCGCCGCCACCACCAAAACCAACCTTCACGTCGTTGTAAGGGTTGCCGGAGGTCGGATAGATGCGGTCGCGGAAGGTGCGGGTAATGCCGAAGGCTTCCCAGTGTCCCCAACCGGGTTCGACAGCAACCTTGTAGATAAAGTCTGGCGAGTAGTTGAACGAGTAGTTGGCCGCCGAGTTGTAGAGGCCGCCGCCGGTACCGCCCGAGCCGATCAGAATGTTGGTAGGCAGGTTCTGGCCGCCGGGATTCAACGTTTCGGGGTTTTCAACCGCGATACCAACATAGACCTTCTTGCCAATGTTCTTGCTGGCGCGGAAGCTCCACTGGCGGGCCCACACAAAACCAGCCGTGTACTGGGCATCAATTGCCGCCGGCAGAATTTCCGTGCCGCGAGTGAGGCCGGCGGTGGTTTCCGCCGCGAGCGACCAGCCCTGGCCACCGGAAAAGTCCCAGCCGTTGTTCAGCTTCACATCGGCCCACAACTGACGCTGACGCATGGTGTAGCTATTGGATTGGTTGTTATTGGAGGTGGCGCCTGCGCTCAACCAGTCCAGTTCGTAATAGCCGCTCAAAGTTCCCCAGTCGGTCTTGCCCACAGCCTTCAACGCCAGACGCGACTGACGGCCGCTGCCGAAGAACTCCGACATCTGCGCCGCCGAAGAATGCTGCAGCGGAATGCCGGTGAACGCGGTATTGATGTCGCCCGCGGTAGCCGCGCTACGCCACACCGTTTCAGCCGCCAGGAAGCTGCCGGAGGGCGAGATGGTCACACCCTTGTAGTGGATGGCATCCGGCTCGGCAAGGTTCTTGCGGATGGTCGCGGTCTCGTCCGTCAGCGAGCTGATCACCGAGGAGTTGACTTCGCGCATATCGCTGACCGTGGTCTGCAGCGTGTTGACGGCGGAACTGTTCTCCGTGACCGCCTGCTGCTGCGCAGTAGCGGCCTGTTGCGCCTGCGTCGCGGCCGACTGCGCATCGACAGCAGTCTGCTGCGCCTGTTTGAGCAACGCATCCTTTTCGGCGAGCGAATTCTTCAGCCCGTCGATCTGCGTTTGCATCTCGCTTCGCAACGCTTTGATCTGCTCTTCCACCGAAGGCGTCTGCGCCTTCGCTTTCTTCGCAGAGGTCTGCTTCTTGACCGGCGCGGCCTTGCTGGCTGCGAAGGTACACGGCGCTGCAAGGCTGGTAGCAAGCAACGCCACACCAGCCAGAGTCAGTCGGATATTCATTATGCCTCTCATGTCCTCTCAAAAGTGGTGCATGGAAATCCAGCGCGCCTGCAACAATAGGTTCCCGGCCTCGCGCCTCACCCTGCTGGCCCATCGGCCCAGCGCCGAGCCATGGAGTGCGCCGGCAGAACCAGAGCGGCCCAGATGCTTCTGCGCTGAAGTAAAAGCATCTGACCCGATCCGCCTCCCAGCGTTGCAGAGTTTTGTGAACGCCTTGTCAATTCACAGGCAATTCACACAGCATGTAAAAGCACGATGAAATCCTCGTTCCGGGCGGCAATTGTTCATCGCATCTTCATCTTCTGCAGCGTTTATCTGCCTATAATTTTTCGCCTTGCGGCACAACCGGAGGACACACCACTCTGCGCAGCGTGGCTCTACCGCGACGGGCGCTGTGGCACTGCGCGGGCTCTCGCGTTATACAATCCGAGCATTGACCGAACGTATGCAGAGCACCCCCACCACAGAGCACTCCCCTTCTCTCCACCGCCGTATCGGGCTTGGATCAGCCGTGTTGTTCAACATGCTGGAGATGATCGGCGTAGGCCCGTTCATCACCCTGCCGCTGGTGATTGCTGCAGCCGGCTTCCAGCTCTCGGTATGGGCCTGGCTGCTGGGTGGCGCCATTGCCGTGGCCGACGGACTGGTGTGGGCCGAGCTCGGCGCTGCCTTCCCACGCGCCGGCGGCTCTTATGCCTTCCTGCGCGAGATCTACAACCCGGAGCGGGCCGGCAACTGGCTGGGCTTTCTCTACGTGTGGCAGTTGAGCTTTTCCGCGCCCATGTCGATTGCCTCCGGCTGCATTGGGCTAGCCAGCTTTCTGGCCTGGTTCTTTCCCGGTCTTGACTCTTCTCCGCTGGGCTGGCTGCCCGCGCTGCACTATGGCAATCTGGTGGCGGCCACGGTCTGCCTGGCGGTCACCGCATTGCTCTATCGCAATCTCAAGTCGGTCACGCGGCTGGCGTGGATTCTCTTTGGCGGCGTCATGGCGGCCCTGGTGGGTGTCATCGTCTCTGGCTTCGCCTACGCGCACACACATGGCGGCTGGCACATGCCCACCGCGCCCGCGCAGCCTTTGAATACCGCGCTGGCGGGATTGGCCGCCGCTACCCTGATCGCCACCTACGACTACTGGGGCTACTACAACATCTGTTTTCTGGGCAGCGAGGTGCGACGGCCGGAAAAAACCATTCCCCGCTCCATCCTGCTCTCCGTTCTTTTTGTGGCCGGATTTTATGTCCTGATGAATATGGCCGTGCTGCCCTCACTGGCCAGTGTGCACACTACGGGCCAGAGCGATCAGGTGCGCATGCAACTGGTGGCCGAGATTGCGCGCGCCGCCTTTGGCAACTGGGCCGGATCGCTGATTGCCGCGCTGATCATGTGGACCGCCTTCGCCTCGGTCTTCTCACTCTTGCTGGGCTACTCGCGCGTGCCCTACGCCGCGGCCCGCGACGGCAACTACTTCCGCGCGCTGGCGGCCGTGCATCCCCGCCATGGCATTCCGCACCGTTCGCTGGTGGCTCTGGGACTGGTGGCCTGCTGCTTCTGCTTCCTCTCCCTGCAGCAAGTCATCACCCTGCTGGTGGTCACGCGCATTCTGTTGCAATTCTTTCTGCAGCACATTGGCGTCATCGTGCTGCGCATCAAGCAGCCGCAACTGGCGCGCCCCTTCCGCATGCCGCTGTTTCCTCTGCCTCCGCTCATTTGCATGGCCGGTTTCACCTTCATTCTGATCAACCGCAACAAGGCGTTGTGGGGATTGCTGGTGGCCGCGGGCATCGCCATCTCGGGCTCAGTCATCTACCTGGTGCGCGCCCGCCAACGCGGCGAATGGCCCTTCCTGCCGGCTCCACCACCCGGCCACTAAGATT
>Ga0207800_1000392_pt1 | contig 12632 bp, 10 predicted proteins | sample LuqExpMetageno11_FD_187769 | JGI IMG/M metagenome (GOLD analysis project Ga0207800, IMG submission 187769) | Tropical forest soil microbial communities from Luquillo Experimental Forest, Puerto Rico - Sample 11 (SPAdes) | ecosystem: Environmental > Terrestrial > Soil > Tropical forest ...
CGTTCAATGGTAGGACAGCCGCCTCTGGAGCGGCATATCGGGGTTCGAATCCCTGGGGGGCAGCCAATATAGTACTTCCTAGGCCTTTCTCGACCTTCCCTGAACAACAAAATCAATTGAAAACAAACTACTTACTGCGAATTATGGTTCGCACTGGTTCGTTTTGGTGCGTTTGCAGCCGCGCGAATAGTGGGGTACGGAACAGGGGTATAATCCCTCTGAAAGGTGGGGTACGGGTCAAAACCCACTTTAGGAGCTGGGACGATGCCTCTATCCGACGCTGCAATCAGAGGGCTCAAACCACGTGAAAAAGCCTTCAAGGTCTACGACCGGGACGGGTTGTTTTTGCTGGTCAAGACGGGTGGCTCCAAAACTGGTGGCTCCAAACTGTGGCGGTGGCGCTTTCATTTCGACCGGAAAGAGAAACTGATGGCCCTGGGTGAATACCCGGTTGTGAGCCTCGCAGAGGCCCGCGAACTGCAGTTTGCCGCTCGCAAGGTGCTGGCCGCCGGGATTGATCCAATGGCCGAACGCAAGGCTGAATTCGAGGCCAAACAGAAGGAAGCCGAGGCGCAGCAGAAAGAGGTCGAAACACGATTCCGTGAAGCCGAAAACAGCTTTGAAAACATAGCCCGAAAATGGTGGGACTGGTGGGCTGTCGGAAAATCTGTACGCCATACCGATTATGTACTGCGGCGTCTGGAAGCGGACGTCTTTCCGGCAATCGGTCATAAGTTCATTGACGCCGTAACGCCTGCCGACATACGAAATCTAATGCTCTCGATTGAAAGCCGTGGAGCGCGAGACGTTGCGAAGCGTGCGCATGAAGCGACCGGACAAGTTTTCCGATATGCGATTGCACACGGCATAGCCAGCCGCAATCCTGCTTCCGATTTCAAACCAAAGGACATTCTAATTGAGGCGAAGGAAGAGAACTTTGCCCGAGTCGATGCCAAAGAATTGCCAGATCTTCTGCTGAAAATGGAAAACTACGACGGGGATGCGCTTACACGTCTTGCTATGAAATTGATGGCCTATACGTTTGTACGCACATCGGAATTGATTGAAGCACCGTGGCCGGAATTCGATCTGGATAATGCACGTTGGGTCATTCCGCCCGAGCGCATGAAGATGGATACTCCCCACATCGTCCTTTTGTCACGGCAGTCGGTTGCAGTGCTGCGTGCCCTCAGTCTGCTTACGGGGAACCGCAAGCTGGTATTCCCCGGCGCGCACGACAAAGAGAAGCCGATGAGCAATAATACGATTCTGTTCGCGCTCTACCGTCTCGGCTATAAGGGCCGTATGACCGGACATGGTTTCCGGGGACTAGCGTCCACAATACTGCATGAAAACGGATTCGAGGACGAACACGTCGAATTGCAACTCGCCCACCAGAAGCGTAATAAAGTTGCCGCGGCTTACAACCACGCAAAGTATCTAAAACAGCGCGCGGCCATGATGCAGTGGTGGGCCGATTATCTAGATGAGCAGCTTGCGAAAGGTAAGCAACGCATGAACGGTGCAACTACCGACCACCGCGCTTCGGTAGTGTCGAAGCGCGGTGATTCGTCCGGCGTCGTTGCTGGTAACGGCAAAATGCTGCCCCCACTCCAGAATTATGCTGCCACCTGAGCGTCAATAAGCGCTTTGGCCTGTGCGCTACAGTTGAGATCATCCCCTTCCCGTTACTAATCTCCCTGTAATTCCGACGTAGGTTCGGAAAGCTGAGTTCAGCAAGTGGTCTGCTCGACTGACACTTAAAGGCAATAAAATACCCATTTTCACCCGTTTGTACCCATTGCTGTGGTCGCGCTATCCTAAACAGGAAGTCGATATCCTGTTAGGAACTCGCGCAGTTGCAATTGTTTAGTCAGCGAATACAGTGACTGATAGCGCATACGCCCAATTTGGGGCAAGTTCACGCCTCAAGTCGATTCCGCTTCTACCGGCGACCTAAAACAAGGAACTGAATGCGAACAAGCTGGAACGAAATCAGGATACGCGCGCGGCAGTTCGCCGATGAATGGCAGAATGCAGGCTACGAAAAAGGTGAGACACACACCTTCTATAACGAATTCTTTCAAGTATTCGGTATAACGCGCAAACGCGTAGCTTATTTCGAGGAACCAGTGAAACTGCTGGGAGCGAAGCGCGGCTTTATAGACCTCTTCTGGAAAGGCGTATTGCTCATTGAGCAGAAAAGCGTCGGGAAAGATCTAAGCAAGGCTAAACAGCAAGCATTGGACTACTTTCCGGGTCTGAAGGAGCACGAGCTTCCGCGCTATATTCTCCTCAGCGATTTCCAGACCTTCGAATTGTATGACCTTGAGCAGGAGAATAAGCCTGCAAAATTTACGCTGAAGCAGTTTCCGGACTATGTCGAGCGGTTCGGATTTATCATGGGGGTCGAAAAAAGAGTTTTCAAGGATCAAGACCCGGTCAATATCAAAGCCTCCGAACTGATGGGGAAGCTCCACGATACGCTTAAGGCTTCAGGATATGTGGGGCATGACCTCGAACGGTTCCTTGTACGACTTGTCTTTTGCCTCTTTGCCGACCATACGGGCATTTTCGATACGAAAGGCGTTTTCTCGACGCTGATTGCAGAGCGGACAAACCCCGACGGCAGCGACACAGGGTTGTGGCTGAGCCAGCTTTTCGATGTTCTCAATATTCCCGCAAGCAAGCGTCAGAGAAACCTTGATGAGGACTTAGCGCAATTTCCATATGTCAATGGCGACTTGTTCGCAGAGCGTCTTCCATTTCCGTCTTTCGATTCAAACATGCGTACGTTGCTGCTCTCCGCATGTGAATTTAAGTGGGATGTAATCTCACCCGCCATCTTCGGATCGCTTTTTCAGTCGGTCATGCTCAAGAAAGAGCGACGCTCTCAAGGAGCCCATTACACCACTGAGAAGAACATCCTCAAGGTTATCGAGCCACTTTTCCTTGATGATTTACGGGCTGAATTCAAGCGTCTCAAGGAGCGGCGAGATACCGGCAGGACAAACGCCATAAAAGCGTTTCACGAAAAGCTTGCGACGCTCCGGTTTTTCGATCCGGCTTGCGGCTGCGGAAATTTCCTGATCATCTCCTATCGTGAACTGAGAATGCTTGAAATCGAGGTTTTGAAGGAACTGGTCACGAAAGGACAGCTGAACCTCAATATTGAAAATCTGAGCCTGATCGATGTTGATCAGTTCTACGGCATCGAACTGGCGGAGTTTCCGGCACGTATCGCAGAAGTGGCACTGTGGATGATGGATCACATCATGAACAATCTTCTCTCTGTCGAGTTCGGTGAGAATTATGTTCGCATCCCACTAAAGAAATCGCCTCATATCCTGCAAGCTGACGCGCTTGAGACTGACTGGGAAACCCTCATCCCCGCGGCAGAATGCTCGTTTGTGTATGGCAATCCTCCGTTCGTTGGAGCAAAGTACCAGACGGACAAGCAGCGAGCCCAAGTCCGGGAAATAGTGAAGCTCGGGGGCTCCGGGGGAACATTGGATATTGTCGCGGCGTGGTTCCTAAAAGCAGGCGAATATCTTAGACACTCACGGGCCTCCATTGGATTCGTCGCTACGAATTCCATCACGCAAGGCGAACAGGTGGCACAGCTCTGGCCGGTGTTATTTGACCGATACGGATTGGAAATAAGTTTTGCTCACCGCACATTTGCATGGGGAAGCGATGCACGGGGCATGGCGCATGTGCATGTGGTAATCATCGGCCTTACGCGCCGGGACATGGAGCCGGTTGAAAAGCGCCTTTTCAGCTACATTGATATCAAGGCAGATCCGACCGAGAGCCATCATGCGGCTTTGACTCCATACCTTTTCGATGCAGGCACCGTGATTAACCGGCATCTGGTAGTAGAAGAAACTAGCAGGCCGCTGTCTGACGTGCCGCAACTAGTCATTGGCTCAAAGCCGATTGATGGAGGAAACTATATTTTCACGGATGAAGAAAAGGACGACTTCCTTCGAATAGAGCCGGGTGCGGAAATCTATATGCACCCGTATATCGGCTCCGTGGAATTTATCAATGGCGAGCGGCGCTGGATATTGTTCCTCAAGGATGTCCCGCCTGATGCATTGCGGGCACTGTCACATGTAAGAGAGCGCATTGCGAAAGTGAAGGCGGTTCGCCTCAAGAGCACAAGCCCCGGAACACGCGCACTCGCCGACTGTCCGACGCGGTTCCATGTGACAGTGGTTCCCGACACGCCTTTTCTTGTAATACCGGAATCGAGTTCCGAGCGCCGGGACTACGTCCCTATAGGATGGCTCAACCCCCCGACGATTCCAAGTAATCTTGTACGGGTTTTGGTTCATGCGGATCTCTGGCATTTCGGTGTGCTGACGTCGCATATGCACATGGCGTGGCTGCGTCAGATAGGCGGACGACTCAAAAGCGATTACCGCTATTCTGTCGGGCTGGTATATAACGCTTTCCCCTGGCCGGAGGCCAGCGAACAGCAGAAAAGTAGAATTCGGACATTAGCTCAGGCAGTTCTTAGCGCAAGGCTCGAGCACCCAAATGCAACGCTGGCGGATCTCTATGATGCAGATATCATGCCACAGAAGTTACGGAAAGCGCACCGCGTTCTGGACGAGGCTGTGGACAGGCTTTATCGTCCTGCGGCGTTCCCAGGGGATCGCGATCGGGCAGAGCATCTGTTTAGTCTTTACGAAAGGCTGGTGACACCGCTCATCGCCGTGCCCCAGAAGAGGCGAAAATTCCTCAAATGACGACTGCAAAGATAAGCAAAATCCAGGTCCTTGCCGATAGAGAGACCGGACATCCCATTTTTTATTGCCACTCAGCCGACAGAGATCATGCCCCGGCTTTGTCTGTGGAAAAGGTTAACGAACAGGTATTATTGCGGGCACGGCAGACACTTTTCAAAATCAAGTTCAACCCCCAGACCAAGAATCGAATCGACATCTACATGTCCCTTGAGGAAGCGCGAGCACTTGGACAGGCACTTGTTGAGGTGGCCCAGAGTTCGCGCCCGTCTATATGGCGTGAATCCCATGCTAATCCGGGACGCGCTGCGAAAGGAAACATGCGCCTTCCGAACATCGTTTGGGCTAAATATGAGCGGTTCCTGAGAGTCGGGGCACGTTTCCAAACCGGAACACAGCTCCTTGCCTCTGGCGGATATATCAATGTCGATTTGGAATACCCGGATGATTCTCACATCAAGATGAAAAATCACGAGATTCACATTGGTATCCAGTTGGACCCGCCTACCGGTACGCACGATTCTGCGAAGGCTCAGCTCGTTCATGTCCCTGAAGAGGAATTACAGAGGGGCAGGAATGAGAAGAACCCATTACAGAAGACCCTTGGTGATGTGTATGTGGAGTTAGCTCCTGACGTTGCGGCAGGATTGGGCGAGCTGCTAGAGACCGTATTTAAACCTGATTAGCCTTGCCGAAGACGGGTGATCTTCGCATACTGCTCGGAACCGATCTCCATTGCCGCCGATTATGAAGGAAATCGCCTAATTACTCACCGGATCACAGACAGCACCGCTATGTGGCCTACCTTGGGCTGAGGCATGATTGATCGCAGGCAGGTAGCGCGATGCCGAAACATGTGGCAGCATTGCGCCGGAATAGGCGACTGATTTCGGTAATACCAGTAGTGCCATCAGGCAACCGCTCGCGAAGCGTGTACGCGTTCTACAGCCCACTGTCTAATCTCTGACTTTATCCAGGCAACGGCACGCGGCCCAAGCCGGACGGGTGCAGGAAAATTCTTTCCTCGAATTAGCTCATAGATGCTTGTTTTTGAGAGTCCGGTGACGGCTTTAACTTCGGGCAAGCGCAGGAAAATCACATCGTCAAGAGTGTCTGAAGTCTCCTTGAAATTCCCTCCAGAAAGACCTACTGACTGTGGGGGCTTCTTCGGCATGGATCGTCGCGCAGGACGTGTCTGAACTGGCTCTGAGCGCATTAGGACCTCACATATCACGCGGAGTGATTTAGGCTACACCCGTCGCCGGAATGCCGCCGACCGCGGACATTTGATAAGCAAGAGTGCTTCGCTCGCTCTTCGGAGTCCAATACTTCTCGCCAATACCACCCAAGGTTTTGCTTATGGCACGCCGAATGGTAAGAACTTGAGAGTTCCCGGCAACCCACGAGTATCCAGGTACAACGCTGTTCCTAATTGACAGTCGTTGTGCTCAGGAAAAACATGATTTATCCACAGCCCCTCCGGCGTGGATTGTGGGGTCGGCATCCAGCCAACGAAGTGTTGAGCCTATGTCAGATTCGGTGGAATTCCGTCATCTCGAATACCTCATCGCTATTCATGAGGGCAAGAACTTCACGAAGGCAGCCGAGCGTGTCTACCGTTCGCAGCCTGCAATCAGCCAGCAAATCCGCGCACTTGAGGATGACGTCGGTTTCCCTATTTTTGTCCGTGGCGGACGAGATGGAGTCTCGCCGACTCCTGCAGGTGAACTGGTGCTTGATTGGGCGCGGAATGTTCTGGCGGAACGTCGGCAAGTTTTCATCATGGCAAAGGCCATACATAAAGGAGAAGTCCCGCCTTTGAAGGTTGGATTTTCTCCTTTTGTGAACCCGGCACTCCTGCACATGCTCCAAGTGTCTTACACCGAACTCTTCCCTGGATGCCAAATCCAATTATCGGGCGGAAATCAGGAGCATATCCTACAGCGTCTTGACCAAGGAGGCTTGGATTGTGCAATTCTCCCAATGCCTCTCGAAAGAGAGCTACATAACGCCATTCAGATCGCACAATCGCAATTGGTAATTTGTATGCGTGCGGACGATCCTCTCGCCGCACAAACACAGATCAATCTTCATGATGTTGCCTCACGGATTACGATTTTCCGCGACCCTGAGTTACATCCCTCAGCTCATGCGCGCTTGTCCGAAATGTTTTCTGAGGCACGCATCAAACTCCAACTGGTAAATTCCGCAGCCACACCCACTGATATGCAGTGGATGGTCAAAGAGAAATATGGTCTTGCTCTCATCGACCAAACCACGCGCCTCGAATCGGGACTTGTCGCAAGGCCGATTGCCGGAACGAATTGGACTGAAGAAACAGCATTCGTGAGTAGTAAACGGAGTGCTCATATTGCCCTTCCAATCTTGGAAAAGTTCATTAAGCACGACGGTCTGAATCGTCATCGGAAGCAACCTCGCACCGAGCGAATCCGGCCCGAACAGCTCCGACTTATCAGTTGAACAACCAACTATAAGCCGAATCTTGGGTGATATAGATAGAACGTCTTGGACGCCGAGAAGAAGTCGGCCCAAGATCCGTGACATGGCATCACGACACACGCCATCAGGAGAATGCCGATGTCACTTCCTTTACACTTCCGCATCCAGAAACTCAATCAGAAACTTGCTCGAGTAGCGCACACTATGGCCCCGACATTTGTCGCGCTTGTGTTCGCGGGCATAAGCAGCGGTGTCGCTCACGCTCAGGGGACGATGGACTTCTCCGGCGCGACCACGCTGATGACCACGTTCAAGACCTTCGCCATCTATGCGGGTGCAGTCATTTGCTTCGGCGGCTTGATCTTCGCCGGAATCCGCATGATGTCAGGACGTTTCCAGGACGCCATTCCGGGACTTTTTGGCGCGCTGTTCGGTGCCGCCGTTCTCGGCTGGGGTGCTGGCTGGATTGGCTCGCTCACCGGGCAGACGATGCAGTAGGTGACGGCCATGACCAAACGAGGGGAACCGTTACCGATCAACCAGGCGCTAAACCGGCCAAGGGCCAAGCTGGGCCTCGACCTCGCAGCGTGGATGACGATCCTATTCGTCTGCGTAACGGTTTTCCTCGTCGGGTTCCGCATGGTCGCGCTTATCAGTTTTCCCATGATGATCGGCGCGGCATGGCTGATTGTCCACAAACACCCCAAGATGTTCGAGCTTTGGGGTCTGAGCCTCAGTCAGAAGAGTTACTATGACCCGCGCAAACACTGAACAACTCAAATATACCCCGTGGTTCGCCAAGGCCGGAGCCGCGTGCAGCATCGTTCCGATTGCACGCTTCGCCAGTGACCGGATTTTTGCCTTGAAAGGCGGCGGCTACGGTTGCCTCTTCTCCCTCGCCGGCATTGACGAGGAAGGCATGACCGACCAGGAGCTTGACGCACAGATGCGCGGGATTGAAGGCGCGCTGCGCGGCCTGCCTGAAGGATCGTGCCTGCACCAGTACACACGCGTCATATCCGGCTTCGATCTGCCACGGAAGGCTAGTTATACCAATCCGGTTACACAGGTTTTCGTGGACGACCGATTGGGCTTTCTCGCAAAGACGGCGGGCTTCAGGCGCATTGATCTTCATTGGTGCTTGACACTAGAGCCGCCAAAGCTGGCGGCCTTCGCAAGCAAGCCGAAGGAACACACCACCGACACCATGCGAATGCTGGCCGACCTTGAGAAAACGGCCACGCTGCTCGAAGGGCATCTCGGCGGTTCACTCGGGTTGAAGCTGCTCGACAAGAACGCCGTCTATCAATTCTTCAGCTACCTGTTCAATCTTGAAGAATGGGCCGCGCAAGACTACTTGTCTGCCGATGACGGTGTAGACCGGCAGATTGTAAAGAATCCGGTGGCGTGGCACAGCGATCACCTCACCATCGGTCGCCGCTACGTGCAGATGTTCTCGCTGAAGACGACGCCGGAGGCGTCGCGACCCTGCCTGTTTTCCAATCTCACGACGCTCGATTGCGACAGCATTCTCTGTACGACGTGGCGGCCAAAATCCACGGCCGCGGCGCGCAGCGAGATCGATGCCCAGGAAAAATTCATCTCGTTTTTCAAAGTTGGCGTCCTGACGCGCGTGATGAGCGGGCGGGACTTCGCTTCGCTCGAAATCGGGGCCGGAGCCCGCGCCGCCAACACCCAGGTCGATGACTTGGGCGAGGTCATCCGCTCGCTCGACAAGAAAGCGCAGGGCGAGTTCTCCCTCCGCTTCCTTGTGGCCGCGCGCAGCGCGGAGGAACTGCGTGGTGTCGCGCCCGCCGTGCATCGCGTCTTCGTCGAAGCGCGGGCGCAGGTCATGGAAGAAATGCTTGGCAATCTCTCCGCGTTTTATGCCATGTTCCCAGGCAATCACAAATTCAACGTCTTTCCAATGTGGCTGGCCGAAGACCACCATGCGAGGCTCACCTCGATTTTCGCGCCGAACCTGGGGCATCCCTACTCGGAAGACCTCGATAACGAATATCTGAACATCTTCGAGACGCGCACCCGGACACCGTTCTTTCAGGACGTGTATGTGGATGGAGTGCGCGTCATGCTGATCCTCGGGCCAACTGGTTCGGGCAAAAGTATGGTCGGCAATGCGACCGTTGCTCTTGAGCAGAAGTACGACGGATTCACGTATATCTTCGACATCGGCGGCAGCTACGAGAGCGTCGTCGAGCTATATGGTGGCCGTGTGGACCGCATCGGCAAAGACGGCCCGCGCGTCAATCCTTTCTCGCTCGAACCCACGGAGAGCAACATCGCTTTTCTCTATTCATTCGTCAAACTGCTCTTGACCAACGGCGGCGCGGAGCTTGAGCCGGAAGATGACGACGTGATCCACAGGGCGGTACGGGATATGTACCTGCTTGACTCTGAAAACCGCCGCCTGTCGAATCTCTTTCTTCCCAAGAAACTCGACCGTTACTTGTCGAAGTGGGTTGGCAAAGGCGTCTACAGTACCATCTTCGACAACGTGGAGGACAATCTGTCGCTCTCGCGTCTCCAGTGCTTTGACTTTCAGGGAGTCAACAACGAGCAGAATGCCGATCTGATCGAGCCATTGATGGTTTGGTTATTGCGGCGGATCAATGACGTTCTCTACAAGCCCGCCAATCTCGGCGTTCCCAAGCACATTTTGATCGAAGAGATTTTCTCTTCGATGAAGAATCGCCAGTTGCTTGAAGGCGCGCTTGCCTCAATCAAGACTGTGCGCAAGAACTTGGGCGGCGTAACTATGATCGGCCAGTCCGCCGAGGACCTGGGCGCGAATGCCGATTCGATTGTGAACTCCTGCACGTCGTTCCTGTTTCTAAAAGATTCCACTTTCAACCGGAAGCGGTACGCGGAACTCTTCAAGATGAACGAGCAACAGCTTGCTCTCTTCGAGAGCTTGCAAGACCGTGAAGCGCTATACATGCGCCGCGATGGACTGACGAAAGTTGTCCGGCTCAATCTCGATAGTCGCAGCTACGCAATCTTTTCGACCAAGCCGAAAGACCGTGTGCGCCGCTCGAAGCTAATCGCCAGGTACGGACTCGCAGAGGGCATTGATCGTTTCGCCCACGGAGAAACAGATTAACCAACAACTTGCCACAGAAAGGAAGTATGCACTATGAGACCCCCTCTTCTTGTCTCTATCGGCCTGGGCCTGATGCTCGCCTCCGGCTCGCTTCACGCCGCGACCGATCCCCACCCGCTCCAACCCAACGCGCCGCGCACGGTTGTCGTTTCGGAAGCGGCTACGCCGCCCGAGATACGCGCAGGTCTACTTCAGTCCACGCTCATCGTGCTTCCCGCCGAAGAGAAGGTCGCCAACGTGTTTGCCGGAGACACGGTGAACTGGATATTCGACGGCGGCCATGTCGCCTCACGTTTTATCAGCGTGAAACCCAGGACGGCAAATGCGGTGACGGATATTCATATCGTCTCCGATCACGGCAACGAATACACGCTTGAGTTGCGCGAGGTATCGAATGACCCCGACTCGCATTTTGATTCCAAGGTCTTTATCAACCCTGGCGACCAGGCTGCACAGGATCGTCTGGCGCAGTTCCCCATTTTTGTGCCGGCGGCGGAACTGGATAAAGCGAAGCAGGAAGCTACTGCCGCGAAGGCCGCTCAGGCCGCGGAACTCAAAGCCGAACAGACCAAGGCCGAGCAGTTCCGTTCGGAATATCCCGGCTCTCTGCATTTCGACTACACGTGGGACGAAAAAAAAGGCAAAGAACTCGGATTGCAACAAATCTGGCGGGATGACAAGTTCACCTACCTGCGCGGCCAATTCCAGGAGACACCCGCGCTCTATGAATTAAAGGACAAGAAAGGCTCACTCATCAATTTCGATTTCTCGAATGGCCTCTACACGGTTCCGAAGGAATTGGACAACGGCTACTTGGCTATCGGCAAACAGAAGGTCGAATTCCAGCGCACAGGAGGCGCGAAGTAGCCATGACCGAGCCGAATCAGAACACTCCCGCAACCGTCCCCGAGCAGCCGGAGGCAAGGCCCCCACTGCGTAAGGGGATGCCCGTGGTCATCGCTCTCGTGGCGATCCTCGCCTTACTTGGTATCGCCAATGTGACGAGTCTTTTGCGCGACAACAAAAAAGCAGCTCCAACGAGCGCGCTTCCCATGCGTCCGGTTTCACCCAACGCGCAGCAGGTATCGAGCTTCGAGACGCAGCAGCAGTTGCAGGCAAAGCAGGATGCCGAAGAACGGCAGCGCCAACAGCAGTTGGCGGTTGCCATGCAACAGCTTCAGGCCGCAGAGGGTGCGCCCGGTCCTGAGTACGGCAACGCCGTACCGATGACGGCGGCGCAACGCGACGCAATTTATGGCGGCGGCCCGAATGCGCCGCAGCATACCTCCAATGTTTCGGAAGCCCAGGCCGAAGCCAAGCAAAAAGCCTTGGCACGTGAAAAGCAGAAACAGGAAGCCATCAATAGCGGGACCGTCGCGATTGATTTTGCACACTCTGGTGAAGCTACCGTTTCTACCGCTGTGGCCCCAGCAGCGACGGCGGCGCAGCAGAGTACGGCTGCGGCTGACACAGCAGGTCAAACTGCTACCGCTCAGGCGAAAGCGCCCTCCAAGGCCGACCCGATGGGTCCGTATGACTTTGACCAATATCAAGGACGTCTCTATCGGATCTTCGAGGGCACGGTTTTTGAAGGCGTCGTCACCAACCACATCGACGGCGGTTTCAGCGGGCCAATTCTGGTCCTGCTGACCACTGACTATTACTCCCACGACCACCAGCAGCTTTTGATGCCGCAGGGTACGCGGCTCATCGGCACTGTGCAGAGCGTGGGCAACGCTGAACAGCGCAAGATGTTCGTCACCTTCCACCGTGCTGTTTGCCCGGACGGCTTCTCGCTCGATTTCGACAAATATATCGGCCTCGACCCGTTGGGAACAACGGGCCTCGCCACCAAGGTCAATCACGGCTATCTGAGGGTCTTCGGCGCGGCAGCGATGATTGGTGGTCTTGGCGGCCTGGCGCAAATTGGCAACAACAGCAGCATCCTCGATCCCTCGACGCAGATTCGCAATGGCATCTCCGAACAGTCAGCCGCAGAAGGCGAGCAAGTGTTGAATCACTTTCTCAACCGCCTGCCGGTTATCACGCTCAAGGAAGGGTCGCGGGCCCGCGTATACGTGGGCCGCGACATCCTCATTCCGTCTTATGCGGAACGCCGCATGGACCCCACGCTGTGAGAGGACAAGGCGATGGACGTACCAAGTGATCGCTACAGCCACTTGCTTAATAAGGCCAGGAACGCAAAACGCGGCGGTCGCAATGCCTGGGCTGTGAAATCCACCGGCGAGAAGGTCGCTGTCGCACTTGTGCTCAACCGTGCCGACTGGCTTGCAGAG
>Ga0207800_1000394_pt1 | contig 12610 bp, 17 predicted proteins | sample LuqExpMetageno11_FD_187769 | JGI IMG/M metagenome (GOLD analysis project Ga0207800, IMG submission 187769) | Tropical forest soil microbial communities from Luquillo Experimental Forest, Puerto Rico - Sample 11 (SPAdes) | ecosystem: Environmental > Terrestrial > Soil > Tropical forest ...
GCAGCAGACGGCGGACCAGGCATTCAGCTCCGGGACAAACGTACGGTTGCCTCACGAAGAGGCCGGCCACAACCTCGTCGGAAAGGACTGGTCGTCGGCCAAAGAGCATTAACGCGCGATTGCGCCCAGCATTTGGCGAATCGAGACTAACAAAACAGGAGGTGTTTATGCCCACATCGCGCATTGCAATCGTGCCGCTGGGGCTAACCCTCAGCTTTTTCCTCGTCATTACGTACGTTCTGTGCGTCATATACGGGCTGCTCGGATTTCAGCAGGGCATGCATCAGCTGTTGTTTCAGATCATCCCTGGCTTTACCTGGATCACTTGGCCAAGCTTTTTGATAGGTCTGTTCTGGACCTTCGTCTTGGGTTGGTACATCGCTCTCGTGTTTGCGCCTCTGTTTAATTTCTTTACTGCACGAATGCAGTGAAACCTCTGTTTTCGCTTCTCTTGGAATGCGACGTGCCTTTCCGAAAATTAGTGTCAGATCAAGCTGGTGCAAATAGCGCGTTTCCGACTTAAGGATCATTCCTCGCATTGTACGCAAAATCTGGTCGCGGCGCGCGCCGAGAAACCTCAAGAACTTTGCCATTCTCGACGGCGAGGCAGTCCGCCTTATAATGGAGCGCAAAAGGAGGAGGCTCGAATGGCCAACAAACGCAAGGTGGAAATTTTCAGTGCAGATTGCCCGATATGCCGAGAGGCAATCGACACGGTGAAACAAAACGCCTGCTCGTCGTGCGACGTGATCGTGCTCGACATGAAGGACAACGAGGTGGCTCAGCGCGCCAAGTCGTTAGGCATCCGATCGGTCCCGTCGGTCGTCATCAATGGGAAATTGACCTCTATGGGTGGGATTGACCTTCCGGCGCTGCGCGAGGCGGGGTTGGGAAGACCATTATAGATTTCCGCGCGTCTTAGACCTGCAATCCCATGCGCCGCGGAAGAGCTACCTCGCGCAAACGAAGCGGCCTTTTGTCGTGCAAACTACAAGCTGAGAACAACCCAGACAATCGCGATCAGAACTCCCAGCACGACAAGCTCGAATATGCTGTCCTTCCATGCTCCACGATTGACGTTCAGTTCGCCCGTTGTCATTTGAACCTCCCGACCTTACGAGCGCCACCTCAGCGCCTTATCGCTCGCGCGCTATTGTCCCAAGGGGCTAGCGGCACTGCCCTTAAGGACAGTAGAGGACCGAGCGTGCCGGGCTTTAAATTTGGTGTCGATAGATAAGGGCACACTCCATCCCCCCGATCCTGGTCCCTTATCTAAGTGTGCGAGACCGCCCAGCCCTTCCCCAGGTTCAGCGGTCTCGTTCTTTATGTGCAGGCCTGCGATCCCACAGGCGCGGAACGCCTGCTTTGCAGCTTCTAGCGTTGCGGCGTTCCCGTACTGCGGCCCATCGCTGCCTTGCCACTCAAAGAAATCCAGACCCCAGAACCACGGCGCTTCGCGCGGCGCGTGGGAAACGGCCTTGTAGATGCGGCCGACATGCCGCCCTTCAAACAGGACGTTGTAGTTTTCCGTGTAGCGGGCGTCGGGATCGCGCTTCAGGATCAGCGTTTCTTCGGGCATTTAGTGAATTTGCCTCGATACGCGAGAACTAAGCCTAGCCAGCCACCTCCCACAAAGCGAGAATGCGATCAGCAAGGTCGCGGCGCTCGATCCAACGATCAGACTTTGAGGCAATGTCGATGCCGTGCCAAATTACGGAACCTGTTTTTGTTGAAACTCCAAAGCCCATGATATGGGCGCGTCGGTTGTCCTTTGGATCATAAACATAGATGTCCGTAGAATCGTTTTTCGGCGGATTGCGTATCATTTCTAACGGTGCTTCCAATTTCCGATCCTTAGGAAGTTCGTGTTTCTCCAGTGGCATTCGTATTAGTTCTAGGTCGGCTAATACCTCCGAAAAGCCTAGTGGGACATCGGCCAGTTTTCGGTCGCGCAGTAATCGGAAAATCTCATATACGCTGCCAATCCAATAGTCAGACAGCATCTTCTGATATTGAAAAGCAAACTCGCCAGCCACTCGTTGGACCTGTTCGTCTTCCATACAGCGGAGCAACAAGTCGATGGAGCCGTCGCGTTGAGTAGTTGCTGATAAGGCGGAATTCGGCGGGAGTGACCCAACGCGGTATGATATTTCGACCCAAGCGAGAGCCAGTTCAGGATACCGAGCACGCGCGTCAGTAAAGGCGGCTTCTATTTGCTGGCTAATGTTCACGGAAGTCCCCGAGCGCGCCTTTACCCGCAAGAGATTTCTGGTGGCTCGCCCGATGCCGGGCGGCCTGCCAATTGGTGTCCCCGATGTGTCCCCAAAGCCTGCGGATGATCAGTGCCTAAAACCTGCTTGCAGCTAAGCCTCTGATTTTATTGGTGCGGACGGAGGGACTCGAACCCTCACGGGATTACTCCCAAGGGATTTTAAGTCCCTTGCGTCTACCATTCCGCCACGTCCGCGTAGCGCCTCACGTCCGCCGACGCGCGGCGGTAGGTCCACGCGGCGGCAGCTTCAACTCACTTCGATAACACGTGATCCCAGGACGACGCCCAGTCTTTGCCGCCGACATCCGCCACCTTACCGTCCCGCTCGAAGAATTTGTTTGGCACCTGGAAGATCGCAATCATGGTGCCGCCGTTCGGGCACCAGGCGACGTGCCGGCTGCCTGCAGGTCGCCAGACGAATTCGCCCGCCTTCACCTCGAGTCCCTTGTCGGGACCTTCCTTGTCGACCAGCGAGCCTTCTAGCACGTAGGTCTGCTCGATCAGCACGTGCTCGTGGTCGGGCAGCGTCGCGCCTGGCGCCATTTTGATCAGCACGGTGGCGAGGCCGCTCTTCGGATCTGACAGCAGCGTTTTGCACTCGCAGCCGGGAAACCGCATCGTGTCCCACGGCATACCCTGCGGCCGCACATGGCGCGAGCGTAGGTCGTCGGTGTTCGGCTTCGCGTTCATCGGTTCGCTCCCAATCTATTTGAGAATAAACCAAAATCGTCGCTAGTTCTCCAGTTTAATATTGGCCTGCATGACAATCTTTCCGAACTTCTCGGTCTCCGAGTCCACAAATTTCTTGTATTCAACGGTGTTCATCGGCCGCGGCACGATGCCCAGTGGGATCAACTTGTTGGCAATCGCCGGATCCTTTAGCGCGGTGTTGATGATCGAGTTGAGCCAGTCGATGATCTCCAGCGGCGTGCCGCCTGTCGTGAACATGCCGAACCAGTTGATCAGCTCGTAATCCTTCAGGCCCGGAGCGCCTTCCGAGAGCGACGCGACGTCGGGCAGTTGCGGCATATGGTCGCGCGAGGTGACTGCCACCGCGCGCAGCTTGCCGGCATTAATCAGTGGCAGCGCGGCGGCAAGGCTAGAGAAGCTCATTGTCACGGCTCCCGTCGCGACGTCCGTCACCGCCGGCGCCGAGCCGCGATAAGGAACGTGCAGAACATTGGTGCCCGCCATGCTATTCATCAGCTCACCGGCGAGCTGCTGCGGATTGCCGACGCCGGAGGACGAGAACGACAGCTTGCCGGCGTTTGCCTTGGCGTAGTCGATCAATTCTTTTGGATTGTGTATGGGAGTCGACGTGGCGACGACGACCACGCAGGGAACGACGCCGATCAACGCGACCGGCGTGAGCTCGCGCCGCGCATCGTAGGTCATCTTGTCCTTGAAGAGATGCTGGTTGATCGCGACCTCGCCGGAGGCTGCAGCCAGCAGCGTGTAACCGTCGGGCGCGGCTTTGGCGACCACATTGCTCGCGATCATCGCGCTAGCGCCGGTGCGGTTCTCGACGATCACCGGCTGGCCGAGCGCCGCCTTCATCGGCTCGCTCAAGAGGCGAGCGACCAGGTCAACGCCGCCACCCGCCGCGTAGCCCACGAGAATGTGGATCGGCCGGTCGGGATAAGTCGCCGCGCAAGCGGGTGCCACAATGACCAGCGCGCTCGTACCGGCGAGGAAATTACGTCGGGTGAGCATGTCGTCGTCCCTCTCTTTCATATTCGTCTCAGTCGCTGCCCTCGCGGATCGGCGGCTGGAAGGCAAGGCCCGTGTCCCACGGAAAATAGATCCACGTATCCTGCGAAACCTCGGTGATGAACGTGTCGACCATTGGCCGCCCCATCGGCTTGGCGTAGACGGCGGCGAAATGCGCCGCCGGCAATAGGTCGCGCACCACGCGCGCGGTTTTGCCGGTGTCCACCAGGTCATCGACGATCAGCACGCCCTTGCCTTGCGTGCGCAACGCTTTCACTTCCGGCGCAATGCTTTTCAGGACCTTCAGCTCGTCCTGGTTCTTGTAGTTCTGGTAGCTCGCCACGCACACCGTCTCAATTAGCCGCACGTTGAGTTCGCGCGCCACAATCGCCGCCGGCACTAGGCCGCCCCGCGTGATGGTGACAATCGCCTCGAACGGCCCCACCTCGTGCAGCCGCCAGGCCAGCGCACGGGAGTCGCGGTGGAATTGATCCCAGGAGACGGGAAATATTTTTTCAAAACGCGGCGGGGTATCGGGCTGCGGTGTCGGCATGGAAAAGTTAGCGTGCTGCCGCCGCCAATTGCGAGCGCACCTTGGCGAGCATGTCCTCGACTGCGCACTTCACCGTCCGCAATTTCTGCGGATCGCGTGAGCGCACTACGATGTTGGTGTTGGGGCCGAGCTTCTCGTCGAAGAACGGATAGCTGCCGATTATCGCCTCCGGATTGGCCTTGGCAATGGCGCCAAGCTCGGTGCCGACGTCGCCCTCTTTGAGGTCAGCTCGGATCGTCTCCGACATTAGCTTGGTGCCGGTCTTCAAACGCGGTGCCACTTCGTCAAGCATTGCTTGCATCACCGTCGGGATGCCAGCCATGGTGATCACGTTGCCGATCCAGAAGCCAGGCGCGCCGGAAACCTTATTGGCGACAAGCTTAGCGCCTTCTGGAATGCGCGCCATGCGCATGCGTGCTTCGTTGAGCTCGCCACCGGTCTTCGCCAATCGCTCCTTGATCAGCGCGATTGCGTCCGGATGATAGGGCAGCGCGACGCCGAAGGCTTTGGCCACGCAATCGGCGGTAATGTCGTCGTGCGTCGGTCCGATGCCGCCGGTCGTAAACACGTAGGTGTATTTGGCGCGCAGCGCGTTGAGCGCCTCTACAATCGCCGACTCGTCGTCGGCGACAACGCGCACTTCCTTGAGGTCGATGCCGATCGCGGTCAGGTAGTCCGCGATGTAACCGACGTTTTTATCCTTGGTGCGGCCCGAGAGGATCTCATCGCCGATCACTAGCGTGGCCGCGGTGACGATTTCCTTGGGTTGGCTCATGAGCAAGACCTAGCGTGACCTCACCGGAGGCTCAAGCGAGAGCGGCCCGCCGTCCGCAGCCTACGCCCAATATTTAGGCAGCAGCCGGGGCGGCCGGCTAGCACAAATGGCCGATTTTGTTATTGCTTTTCTTGGCCCGAAGCTTGCAGCTTGGTCAGCGAGTTGGTTAACACGAAGGTCCGCTTTGGGCGGGCCTGCGCAGGCGTGCGCGGGGGTCCAATGGTTGTCGCCTTCGACGAGATGAAGGGAGTGAACGGCGGCGTGCGCCCGCCCTACGGCGAGCTGTCGCGCTGGCTTTCCGAGGTTCCGGCCGATGTGCTCGACCACCGGCGCAAGGAAGCCGAGCTCTTATTCCGCCGTATCGGCATCACCTTCGCCGTCTATGGCGAGGCCGAGGCGCAAGAGCGGCTGATCCCATTTGACGTCATCCCACGCATCATGTCCGGCGCAGAATGGCGGCTGCTCGAGAAGGGTCTCATCCAGCGGGTCAAGGCGCTCAACGCCTTTATAAAGGACGTTTACGGCGCGCGCGAAATCTTACGTGCCGGCGTGGTGCCTGACGACCTTGTCTTCCGCAATCCGGCGTTCCGTCCTGAGATGAGCGGCCAGAGCGTGCCGCACGGGATCTACGTGCATATCGCCGGCATCGACATCGTGCGCGTCGACGCTGAGACTTTCTATGTGCTCGAGGACAATGCGCGTACGCCGTCCGGTGTTTCCTACATGCTCGAGAATCGCGAGATCATGATGCGGTTGTTCCCCGAGCTGTTTGCACGCCACCGCATTGCGCCGGTCGACCAGTACCCTGACGAATTGCTCGCCACGCTTAAGTCGGTCGCGCCGGAACACGCCGCACGCGATCCGACCGTCGTGCTGCTCACGCCCGGCGTCCACAATTCCGCCTATTACGAGCACTCGTTTCTCGCCGACAAGCTCGGCGTAGAGCTAGTCGAGGGCCGAGATTTGTTCGTCAAGGACGAGATCGTCCACATGCGCACCACGCAGGGCCCGCGACGGGTCGACGTGATCTACCGCCGCATCGACGACGACTTTCTAGATCCCCTCACCTTCCGTCCCGACTCGGTGCTCGGCGTGCCTGGGCTGATGTCAGCCTACCAGGCCGGCAACGTGGCGATGGCGAACGCCGTTGGTACGGGCATCGCTGACGATAAGGCGGTTTACAGTTTCATGCCGGCCATCGTGAAGTTTTATCTCGGCGCGGAGCCGCTGCTGAAGAACGTTCCGACTTGGCGCTGCCGCGAGGAGGAGCACCTCGCCTACGTGCTTGGCCACTTGCACGAGCTGGTCGTGAAGGAAGTGCATGGCTCCGGCGGCTACGGCATGCTGATCGGGCCGACCGCAAGCAAGGTCGCCCTCGAGCAGTTTCGCGCCAAGCTGAAGACCGCGCCAAAGAATTTCATCGCGCAACCGACGCTAGCGCTCTCCACCTGCCCGACCTGCGTCGAGCAGGGCGTGGCACCGCGTCACGTCGACCTGCGCCCATTTGCGCTAACTGGCCGCGACCGCACCCGCATCGTGCCGGGCGGCCTCACCCGCGTCGCCCTCAAGGAAGGCTCGCTAGTGGTCAATTCAAGCCAGGGCGGCGGCACCAAAGATACCTGGGTTTTGGACGGATAGATGTTGTCACGCACCGCCGATAACCTCTACTGGCTATCGCGTTATGTCGAACGCGCGGAATATCTGGCGCGCATCCTCGATGCCACGCAGCGGCTCACCGCGCTACCGCTCGCCTATGTCGGCACCACCAATGAGTGGCAATCTACGGTGATGACCGCGGGCTGCGCCACTGCCTTCTTCAAGGCCTATGACGAGGCCAACGAAGAGAATGTCACCGACTTCCTCGCCTTCTCCACCACCAACGCCTCATCCATTCGCTCTTGTTTCGAGCTGGCGCGCTCGAATGCGCGTGCGGTGCGCACTGCGCTCACCGTTGAGATGTGGGACGCGATCAACGGCGCTTGGCTCGAGCTTAAACGCTACGGTAACGGGCCAACCTCGCGTGACGAGTTCTCCCGCTTCCTGCGCTGGGTACAGGAATCCTCACTCCGTTTTGACGGCTCCGCCTACCGCACCATGCTTCGCAACGACGCCTACTGGTTCTCTCGCCTCGGTGTCTACATCGAGCGCGCCGACAACACGGCGCGTATCCTCGACGTGAAGTATCACCTGCTCTTGCCCGACAATGAGCGCATCGGCGGCCCGCTCGACTATTTCCAATGGGCGGCGATCTTGCGGTCGGTGTCGGCGCTCACGTCGTTTCGTTGGGTCTACCGCGAGAGCGTCAAGCCCTGGCTTGTTGCTGATCTCCTGATCCTGCGCGATGAGATGCCGCGCTCGCTCGCCGCTTGTTACGAGGCGATCGTGCGCAACCTTGATTCGATCGCCGGGGCCTATGGACGGCAAGGCCCAGCGCAGCGCCAGGCGCGCGGCATACGCACACGGCTGCAGAACAGCCGCATGGACGGCATCTTCCAGCGCGGCCTGCACGAGTTCATTGGCGAATTCATCACGGAGAACAATCGCCTAGGCTCCGCCGTCACGGAGCAATTCCTGCTGTGAGGGCGCCGCCGTCATGCCGCGGCTGCCTGTGCTAGCGTTCCTGCAGCCATGCGGATTCGGATTTCCCACCTGACCACGTATCGCTACGACACGCCGCCAACCGGCGTGACGCAATTGCTGCGGGTCACCCCGCGCAATCATGAGGGGCAGTACGTCGTCGATTGGCGCATTGAACTTTCGCAAGACTGCCAGCTACATCAGCACGAAGATGCTTTCGGTAACATCACGCATTCGTTCACCGCGGAGAGCCCGTTCCGCGAGCTGTCGATCAGCGTCGAAGGCGAAATCGATACCCACGACACTAGCGGCGTCATCCGCGGCACGGTTGAGCGGTTTCCCCCGAGCCTGTTCCTGCGCGAGACTGCCCTCACGCAACCCGACGCGGCCATCGTCGAATTCGCCGACAGCACACGCGCGAGCGCCGGCACCCATCCACTGCCGCTGTTGCACGGGCTGATGACCTCCCTCCACCGCGAGATGAAATTCGACATCAATCCGACGCATGTCGCGACCATGGCGGCGGAAGCCTTCGCGCTCCGCCATGGTGTTTGCCAGGACATCACCCACATTTTCATCGCAGCGTCACGTCAGCTCGGTATTCCGGCGCGTTATGTCAGTGGTCACCTGTACCGCGCCGACGGCATGACCGCGCAGGAGGCGGGCCACGCTTGGGCCGAGGCCTATGTCGAAAACCTCGGCTGGGTCGGCTTCGATCCGGCCAACGGAATCAGCGTCACACAGGCGCACGTGCGCGTGGCGGTCGGTCTCGACTACCTCGGCGCGGCACCAGTGCGCGGCGCACGCCTAGGTGGCAGCGGCGAGACGCTGCAGGTCACGGTGCAGGTAGGCCAGGCCCGCCAGCAGGCGCAGAGCTAGCATTGCCCAGTTGCGGCGCATCGCGATAACTTCGACGGAGCTCGAAACGGAAAAATCGGCACCCATGACATATTGCTGCGGAATTCTGGTGCGCGACGGCTTGGTGATGATCGCGGACACTCGCACCAATGCCGGCCTCGATAACGTTTCGACCTTCCGCAAGCTGTACGTCTATACCGAGCCGGGCGAACGCATCATGGCGCTCGCCTCCTCCGGCAACCTGTCGCTAGGCCAATCCGTGCGCTCGACTCTGATCGAGGGCTTCGAAAATCCGGACACCAGCGAGCGCGAGACCTTGCTGAATTCGCCGACCATGTTCCAAGGCGCGCAGCGCATCGGCCGTGCCATCCGCACCGTGCAGAGCGTCGAAGGCAAAGCGCTCGACGCGGCTGAGATTGATCATGAGGTCGCCTTCCTATTCGGAGGCCAGATCAAAGGCAGCCGCTTGCGGCTCTTCATGATCTATTCTGCTGGTAATTTCATCGAGTGCACAACCGACACGCCCTATCTGCAGATCGGCGAGCACAAATACGGCAAGCCGGTGCTCGACCGCGCCATCAAGTTCGACACCGATCTTTACGACGCCCTCAAGATCGGGCTCGTCTCGATGGATTCCACCATGCGCTCGAATCTCGGCGTCGGCCTGCCAATCGATATCCTGGTCTCGCGGCGCGACACCTGCAATTCCGAAGTGAATTACCGCATCGAGGCGGGCGAGCCCTATTTTCACGACTTACGGGAACGGTGGTCGGCCGCGCTGCGCGCCGCGCATAAGTCGATTCCGCGGCCACCCTACCGCACGCAAAGCTGAAGTTTCCACGGGCCTTTAGCTTTTTAACAGGCCCACGCGATGCACTATCCGGCGACCAGTTGCGCGCGCGAAACGAAAGCGAATAGCTGTTTCGCCCCTAGGGTCCGCCCAACCGCGTCCTCCCAGAAACCAAATTCGATCCAAGCCGGCTCGAGATCCAGCTCACCGAAAGCGTGCTGCTCGGCAACGTCGAGACCGCGGAAGCCGGCATGTTGCGGCTGAGGGCGCTCGGCGTGCGGCTCGCACTCGATGATTTCGGCACTGGCTATTCGGGGTTGCTCTATTTGGGCCGCCTGCCGTTCGACAAGCTCAAGATCGACCGCAGCTTCATGTTCTCCATGAAGGCGGCGGACGCCGCCGCGATCGTGCACGCGGTGATAAGCCTCGGTCGCAGCCTCGGCACGAAAGTAACAAGGGAAGACGTCGAGACCGCTGCCTGCGCGCCGCCGGCGTGCGCTTTATGCAGGGCTACCGCTTCGGCAAGGCGGTGACCACAGCCGAGATCACCGCCCATCTGCAGTCGAAAGTTTCGTTCAAGCCAGCCGATGCGCTCGCCGCTTTGGCGAGCTGAGCTAACCTCCGCTCATCCTTCAGTTCTCATTGCCTTCCCGGCGGTGGTTTGTGCTATGGCCTCTCCCGGAAACGTGACAGGGGAACGTCGATGTCTGCGAAGATCGCGCTGGTGACCGGAGCCGGGACCGGAGTAGGCCGCGCGGTGGCAATCGCATTGGCCAAGGCCGGCTACAGCCTGGTGCTCGCCGGACGCCGCAAGGAAATGCTCGACAAAGTCGCGGGTGAGATCAACGCCATTGGCACACAAGCGCTCGCCGTACCGACCGACGTGTCGAAGCGCGACTCGATCCTAGCGCTGTTCACGACGGCGAGATCGCGCTTCGGGCGCCTCGACGTGCTGTTCAACAACGCCGGCATCGGCGCGCCACCGGTGCCGCTCGAGGATTTGCCCTTCGAAACGTGGCAAAACGTCGTCGCCACGAATCTCACCGGCATGTTCCTGTGCACGCAGGAAGCCATCAAGATCATGAAAGCGCAGAACCCGCGAGGCGGCCGTATTATCAATAACGGCTCAATCTCGGCGCACGCGCCACGCCCCTATTCTGTCGCTTATACCTCGACCAAACACGCGGTGACTGGCTTGACCAAGTCGACCTCGCTCGATTGCCGGCAATACGACATCGGCTGCGGCCAGGTGGACATCGGCAACGCGGCGACGCCGCTCACCGAACGCATGGTGCAGGGTGAAGGCGTGCTACAGCCGGACGGCCGCAAGATGATCGAGCCGCGCATGGCGGCCGAGCACGTCGGCAACGCGGTTGTCTACATGGCGAACCTACCGCTCGATACGAACGTGCTGTTCATGACGGTGATGGCCAACAAGATGCCGTTCGTCGGGCGCGGCTAGATGAAAACGTTAAAGGAGTCGCATCCCGTCGTCGTGCATTTCAGCGTGGTGTTCTTCGCCGTCGCGCTGACGCATGATGTGCTCGCCGGCACCCTGATGGTTGCTGGTCAACCTGCGTAACGCCTGGGATCTAAATACTGTCGGTAGTCCGCCACCAGAACGTGGCGGCATTAATCGATCGTCGTTACCGCTACTTTGGTGCCGGGCCTCACCTTGCCGAGCGTCTTCACACTGCCGAGTGCCTTGGCGAAGACATTGCAGGGGCTAGCGAGCCGCGTCTCATTGCCCTTGGAGATAGGCGTACGACCAAAGCCGATGGCGATCGCCGGCCCCTGCGGCCAATAGGCGATCTCACCCGGCGTGATCACCGCCCGCGCGTCCTTCTCGCGCGCCACAACCACCGGCACATCGAAATAAACTTCCTCGCCCCACGTCAGCACCGACGAGGAGATCGGCAGCGCCTGGGCGATCGCCTTGGCGGTCGGCGTATCGAGCAATTCAGCTTCCAATGCGAGCACGCCGAAATCGAAACGGATGCGGTCCATGCGCGCAAGATTATAAGCGTGAACGGCCGGAACAAGCCCGGTCGTGGCGGAATTGAACGGCTATCAGCTTGTCGCCTCCGCCTGGGCAATCAGCGAAAACCGTGGCCACATCGACTGATGCAGGGCCCGCACCGCGCTCTTGATCAGCCAGTTGATCGTGCCGCCCGTAGAGACGCGCCAACGTCGGCAGCGGCAAGTCGATCGGCTCCAGCCCCCTCACCACTTGCCTCTTGGGCGCGATCATCGGCGTGTTGAATTAGCATGCGCAATTGCATCCGCCACCGGACCTCGCAGGCGCGATCACGCGCATTACAACGCGCAAGGCTATGCTATCGTCGTCGCGCACATGCTGCCGCAGGTCGACGCGTTGATTGAGCTCCGCGCGCCTGACTTATCCTGCTTGCGTCTTGCAGACGCTCAGTGCAGCCGGAATTCGCCGTTGATCGCCTTGAGCTCGGTCGGTTTGATCAACTTGCAATGAGCGACCTGCACCGAGTGGAGCGGGCCTTCCAACTTATCCTGCCAGAAGGCGAGGAAACGTTGCAGCTCGGGGAATTCGGGGAAGAGGTCGTAGGCCTGCCAGATGTAGGACTGCAGTAGCCAACGGTGATCGGGACGCCGGTACAAAATGTGCGCGGTGGTAAGTCCGTAACCTGCTACCTGTTTGCGGAAATCTTCCGAAACCATCGAGTCCTCCATGGGTTCCGAGTTTCCAACTACGGCACCTCTCATTGCAAGCCGAAATGGTAAACAATCTGTTTAAAATCAAAGCACTAGCAGCAGCTGCGGATCTTTGCTAACAGCTCGCCTAAGGCTCTTGCACGGCCCCCCGACGTTCCCGACATCGACGCAATTAACCATTAAGCTGCAGCCATATTTGATCCCTATTGGCACTCGCCCGCGGAGAGTGCTAAAAATTTTTCTGATGCCTCTTGCGAGGCGAAAAGCCGCCACCCATGTGGCGGACAGGTTCCGGCAGGGGGACCGGTTGGAAACCGAAAAGTAAAATCGTCCAATAACTTAGGAGGACTGCCATGAAGTTCCGTCCGCTTCACGACCGCGTCGTCG
>Ga0207800_1000395_pt1 | contig 12609 bp, 9 predicted proteins | sample LuqExpMetageno11_FD_187769 | JGI IMG/M metagenome (GOLD analysis project Ga0207800, IMG submission 187769) | Tropical forest soil microbial communities from Luquillo Experimental Forest, Puerto Rico - Sample 11 (SPAdes) | ecosystem: Environmental > Terrestrial > Soil > Tropical forest ...
GCTGTAATTAAACAAGTGATAGGAATAAAGTAGGCCTTACCTCAGCTCGCAAGTTACAAACTGAATTCCACATAAAAACACACCCCAGTAAGCGGTTCAGGCTTACGGGAGTGTGCATCATTTATGTAGGTTTCAGTTTTTTATTTTATTCTTCAACTGCCTTACGTCTCTTGATAACTAAAGCGCCAACACCCATAACTGCTGCACCTGTTAAGAAGAATAATGCAAAAGAAGTTGCTCCTGTCTTAGGAACGTCAGTTGTTGTAGCTGCTGCATCGTCTGTAGTAGCTGCAGCATCAGTTGTTGTAGCTGCTGTATCATCAGTAGCTTCTACAGCTGCTGCGGATACTAACGGAATTGCATTGCCGTCAACATCAAGAATCTTAATGTTATCGATGTAATCATCTGTTCCGTTGTTACCCCAGTTCATGAACATGAAGAAACCGGTTGAATCTGCAAAACCAAATCCAGAAGTAACCATCTCTTTGAAATGAGTTACTGCTGTTACGCTGTTCTCTTTATCTTCAAGAGTATAACCAACACCATTGAACCAAGCGCCACCTGCTGCCCAAGGACCTGCTGCAATAGTACCGCCATTCCAACCAGCTGCTTCACCGCTAGGCTGTTCGATAACTAAATCATACTCGATACCCTGAACCTTAGTTACATTCTCTTCCCCTACTAATGCAGCAAGTACGAATTTAAGCTTGGGCGTGCCGTTAGCTGTTGTATCAATTTTAAGCATCTTAGAGCCAGCGAAATCAACTACAGATAATGTTGATGGATCTCCATCAGGTGTAACACCATCATCGTTTACTGTTGCCATTACGAGACCAGCCGGAATATTACCATCCTCAAAATCAATTACATCTGTTGCTGCTTTAGCCTTAGCAGGAACTGCTGTAACAACAAGTGCCAATACTGCTGCTACTGATAAAAATTTCTTTAACATCATGTAATAACTCCTCCTCTTAAATATGTATTTTCTGTGGCACAGGAAATCCGCACCATCATTACGTACATATTTTACCATATGGCATTAAGGATGTACATCGTCAAAACGCATAATAATCGTACAGTTTTTTGTGCATATTATTAGCAAAATCAAATTTTGTGTAATAAATTTGCACCATCCTGCTCAATTAAGTAAGAATACAAAAAGAACCGAGTTGCTAACATCGATTCCATATTCCGATAAATGTATATTATCACCATTTATAATCAACAAATTATCCTTAATCAATCGCTTAATTACATCACCGTATACTGAATTAATATCTCGCCCAAACCTTTGTAAAAAGGCATCTGCACTGATTCCTCCGCACATTCGCAGCCCCAGATACATGAACTCCTCCATTCTCCGTTCCTTCGTCAATATTTCTAAATCCCGGATTAAACCAATAGGATCTGCTATGGCATCATTTTGTTGTGCATTTTCCAAATGAAATAGATTATTGTTTATTTTAACATTTATATATTCTCTGCATGCTTGAATATACTGCTTTATATCATGCATTATTGAATATCTTGCACCATTAAGTAAAGATGATGCACCTAGCCCAATCCCTAAATATTCGGTTCCAATCCAATAGGACATATTGTGTGCACATTCATAACCGATTTTTGCATAGTTTGATATTTCATATCTGTGATAACCATGTAATTCAAGTATTTGTTTCGTTCTGTGATAAATCAGGCGGTCTGTTTCTTCATCCGGTAACTCCAGGTATCCATCGGTACTCTCCCGATATCTGTCATAAAACTTAGTCCCCTCTTCAATGATCAGGCTGTAGGCAGATATATGCTCAGGATTTAGAGCTATGATTTTATTTAATGTGTCTTCCCAAGAGGATAGCGTCTGCCCAGGCAGCGCTGACATCAGATCGATATTGATGTTTTGGAAACCATGCTCCCTTGCCAGCAAATAATTCTCTTTGAACTGAGCATAATTATGAATTCTTCCCAGAAGTTTCAATTCCGTATCATCCGCAGACTGCAATCCAAAGCTCAGCCGGTTAATGCCTGCCTCCAGATAGGTAAGAAGCTTTTCTTTCGTCACCGTTCCCGGATTTACTTCAATCGTAGCTTCCAGTCTTTTATCATCCACATGAAATACCTTGCGTATTAACAATAGAATTCTTTTGATATATTCAGCATCTACACAGGAAGGAGTGCCTCCTCCAAAGAATATGGTAGGTACAGTATAATCCTCCATTCTACCTGCATAGCTTTTAATCTCCGTAAGAAGCGCATCAAAATAATCCTCCTGTACTTCTTTTGTCGCCGGTGCCGATAAGAAATCACAATAATCACACTTCTTTATACAAAAGGGAATATGGATATACAGTCCCAAATCCCGTTGCTTCTCATTCTCGGTATTATAATTTTGCATAAGTAATTACTCCTTAAAACAAAAGAGCTTTTGCACGAAAATGTACTTCCAGTTTGATCCAGGAGTTTACCTGTTATCCAAACGTGTATAATTGTGCAAAAGCTCTCTATATTGTGTACTCTGAAGTCTCTCATGGGAGAGTCTTATATATCCTAGTACAACGTTTGCTAAATACCTGTGCATAGTTCTGAGGATGATTTTTCTTAGTCAGTATCGGACAAACGCAGGTGTAGTGGGGCTACACCGAGGCTTGGCCGATGCTGAAAAAGGGAAATCAGACCAGAAAATATGCATAGGTATTTACAGAACGTTGTACTAGTCATCATCCAACTTTAAAACGCTCATGAAGGCTTTCTGGGGAATGTCTACATTACCAACCTGGCGCATTCTCTTCTTACCTTCCTTTTGTTTCTCGAGAAGCTTCTTCTTACGGGTGATATCACCGCCGTAGCATTTCGCAAGAACGTCTTTTCTCATAGCCTTTACTGTCTCTCTTGCAATAATCTTGCTTCCGATAGCCGCTTGAATCGGAATTTCGAACAGCTGGCGCGGGATCTCATCCTTCAGCTTCTCACACATTCTTCTACCGCGTTCATAGGCACTTTCTGCATGAACGATGAAGGTCAGTGCATCCACTTCTTCTTTATTAATCAAGATATCCAGCTTCACAAGATCGGACTGGACATAACCCTTTAATTCATAATCAAAGGATGCATAGCCTTTGGATCTGGATTTTAAGGCATCAAAGAAGTCATAAATGATCTCATTCAACGGCAGCTCATATTTTAACAGAGCTCTGGTCGTTTCCATATATTCCATGCCAAGATAAATACCACGGCGCTCCTGACATAGGTTCATGATGGAGCCTACGAATTCTGTCGTTACCATGATTTCCGCAGATACAACCGGTTCTTCCAAAAATGCGATCTCAGATGGATCCGGCAGATTCGTCGGGTTCGTAATATCAAAAACTTGTCCGTCATGCTTATGAACCTTGTAGATAACGCTGGGTGCAGTCGTTACCAGATCAAGATTATATTCTCTTTCCAATCTTTCCTGAATGATTTCCAGATGCAGTAGTCCCAGGAAGCCGCAGCGGAAACCAAAGCCTAAAGCTACCGAGGTCTCCGGTTCGAACTGCAGGGAAGCATCATTTAGCTGCAGCTTTTCCAGTGCGTCGCGAAGATCCAGATATTTTGAACCGTCTGCCGGATACATTCCGCAATAAACCATCGGGTGAACCTTCTTATAACCGGGAAGCGGTTCAGCGCAGGGACGTTTGTTATCTGTAATGGTGTCGCCGACACGGGTATCCTTTACATTCTTTAAGCTGGCCGTGATATAACCTACCATGCCGGCGGAAAGCTCCTCGGTAGGAATAAACTGGCCGGGGCCAAAGATACCTAATTCTACTACTTCGGCTGTTGCACCGGTCGCCATCATACGGATTTCGGTGCCTTTTCTGACAGTACCCTCTTTAATTCTGCAGAATACTATTACTCCTTTATAGGAATCATAAATAGAGTCAAAAATCAATGCTTGCAACGGAGCATTCGCATTTCCCTTTGGTGCAGGTATCTTCGATACTATCTGCTCCAGCACCTGGTCCACATTCGTACCCATCTTGGCAGAAATTAGCGGAGCCTCATGGGCCTCAAGGCCAATGACATCTTCAATCTCAGCGATGACACGCTCAGGATCAGCACTTGGAAGGTCAATTTTATTGATGACAGGCATGATATCCAGGTTATGATCCAGCGCCAGATATACATTAGCTAAGGTCTGGGCTTCGATACCCTGTGCTGCGTCTACAACCAGGATTGCTCCTTCGCAGGCCGCAAGACTTCTGGAAACCTCATAATTAAAGTCTACATGGCCCGGTGTATCAATCAGATTAAAGATATATTCCTCACCGTTCTTTGCTTTATAAACAGTACGAACTGTCTGGGCTTTGATTGTAATTCCTCTCTCCCGCTCCAGGTCCATGTTATCCAGAACCTGTGCCTGCATTTCCCGGCTGGTCAGCAGACCGGTCATCTCTATGATACGGTCTGCCAGGGTTGATTTACCATGATCTATATGAGCAATGATACAAAAATTTCTTATTTTACTTTGGTCTAGGGCCATCTTGTTCCTCCTGCGTAAATTCTATCCATAAATTATCTGTTTGATTATAACACAACCACGAACTACTAGCAAGATAATGAGATTTTCATTTTTACGGATTTTAACATCAATATACCATATCCGATTCAGCCATAAATTATTGCCAAATTAATTACCCTTTAATACATCATTCAGGATTTCAGCAAAAGGGATTATCGCATTTTTTTCTGCTTCAACGGTGTTATTGACCGTTCCCAGCTCAATCAGAAGTGATTTTGGCCGCAAATGCATATTAAAGCGATAGCTCTTTAGATAATTCTTATAGAACAGCCCCGGATACAGTTCCTTCGATTTTAGCTGCAGCTGAAAACTAAAGGCCAGATTGTCTGGCAGATAAGGATTATCAAGATACGTGATCGGACCGTTCTGATCTCTGGAAAGACCATTAAAAAGCATTACCATTGCGGTATCCCTGCCATTAATATTTACCGTTTTACCCGCACCGCTGTTTCTATGTAAATCAATGATTACTTCTATGGTTGGATTATCCTTCAGAATTTTAGTAACGCCGTCCTCCGCCTGATTATAAGCTAAGTTACGGTCTTCCTTTCCATTTACAATATCATATTTGGTTTTATCATGAATGACATTATAACCATAATCATCTTGAAGAATTTTAGTAAGGTAGCTGCCTATACCTATAACCGTATCATCTTCATTTCCCGGTCTGCTGTCTATAAAAGCCTCCTGGGAATGGGTATGATATATCAGGATCTGAGGAGCATCATTCGTTTGTTTCATCTTCATGTCTTTACTCAGGAAGTCTTCAGCATTGAATAAGCTTTCTGTAACTTCCGTGGAAGCATCTACGATGTAGAAGTTACGCACCAGAAAGCTCGTATCCTTAAGCTGGCTAAGCGTATATTTTACTGTACCACCCGTACCTAAAGCTGCAACCGCACTGTCATCGTTATTCTCGCCTTCTGACTCCTTCTGGCTGATATCTCCCTTCAGATAACCAATCTGCAGCTGATTTGCTATAATCTTTTCATCGCCAAGCAATACTCCGGCAGAAACGCTTCGAAGTATTGCACCATTGGTTAATATATATTCCAAGCCCACTACATTGCTGTCAATCGGATAGATACCAAGACTGCCGTATGTCCCAGTACTGCTCTCTTGTGCTGTCACACTATTATTCTCCTTTGTTGTACTATTATTCTCTTGTGTTGTAGCGCCATTACTTTCTTGTGTTGTAACGCTATTGCTTTTTTGTGTTGTAAGGCTATTATCTTCTAGCTGTTTAGCATAATCTGATTGAAAATACGAAGCCTCCTTCGCCAAGACGACCGTGGACTGGGTGTCCTCCTTTGTAAATGCGCCAAGTGCCAGTTCATTGTCCACCAGCTTTACTGGAAAAGAATAGCTTGATTCTCCACTACTCGCTGCATAACTGACAAAGGAGGAACCCGATTCAATGACCTGGGAACACAACTTAGCAACTAGTGCTTCACCAAAGCCGGCTTGGCCCATATCTTCTGAAAATGATAGAATAGCAAAGCGTAATAAAATATATACGGCTGCCAGAGTGATAATGGACCAAATTACCGGATAGATTTTTAATCTTAACCTAAATCGTATTTTACGCATAAAGCCCCCATAACTATAAGAAAACCGATATGACGGTTTACTCATCCTTAAAATAATCGGCTTACATAACTTAGCCTGATTCATTATATTCGGGAAGCTTTATTTTATAACTGAAAGACAAGATGGACAAAGCAATTTTATGAAATCAAGCCATCTGTGCAAAGCAGGAATTGATTGCTTCTGAGACAGTATAGCTGAGTTTCTTGATGGACTCGTCAATATCCTTTGGTGTCACAAACATATTATCTATTTGCTGTTCCCTTACTTCAGATATGAATTTATCAATATCTTCTTCACTAAAGCCGCTCTGTTCCATATATCTGGTTAAGGTATCCGCTACTATGGTTGCAGCATCGACAACTGTCGGAACTCCCAGGGCAATTACTTTCGTACCCAGGCTTTCTTCGTTCAAAGCCTTTCTGTTGTTACCAATTCCGGATCCCGGACTGATGCCGGTATCTGTTAACTGAACTGTTGTATTCACCCGGTTGACGCTCCGAGAAGCCAAAGCATCAATGACAATCAAAAGCTTTGGTTTCGTTTGTTCTACAATTCCCTTGATGATTTCTACGGTTTCCATACCGGTCTGAGCCATAACTCCCGGTGAAATGGCACTAACACTGCCAAGATGATTTTTCTCCTTGAAATCTTTTCCATATTCCCTAATCAGATGTCTCGTAATAAACAGATTATCTACAACCTGAGGTCCTAAGGCATCCGGGGTAACCTCTCTGTTCCCAAGTCCTACGATAAGCACCTCTTCTTTTTTTAAATCTCCCGCAAGGGTTCTTAAATGCTTTGCTATCTCGTCCGAAACAGGCTTATGATAACTCTCATCGGTTTTATTGATTTCGGGAGCCTCAATGGTAATATAAGTTCCAATCGGCTTCTGCATGGCTTTGGCACCTTTTTCATCCTTTATCACTACGGTTGATACCCTGACTTTGTTCTTTTCATCATAATTTTCAGTCAATATGACACCTTTAATCTCTACATCATCCTCGGGAAAACTCTCTCTTGCTTCCAGTGCTAAGTCCGTTCTAATTTTATTATTCATCATAACCTCCATTCTGTTGTCAGGCAGCTCAAATACCCATGTGAATTATGCTTTTCATTCACTTTGAGAAAAACACACCGGGTGCTTTTTGCCATAGCGAATTATGTAATGTATAATTCGCTTTCTGAAAATGCTTTTTCAACCTATTACCTCTAGCATTATGGCATATGGCAGAAGATTTCATGCATGTTTCTTCTATATTTTCTGCAAAGTTTTTTAAAATATGTATTGACAGAACAATACCGATATACTACTATATAATAGTATGTTTCCATTAGAACGTCCGTGTCCGGATTTAGTGAAACAAAAGTATACGAACAATCATAACCAACATGACATCTCACTCTCACTCTGGTGTCCTTGGCTCTCTGATTGATAATAATTTATATTTGGAGGTGTACGAATTGGCTAACATAAAATCAGCAAAGAAGAGAATTTTAGTTAACGAGACTAAGGCTGTTAGAAATAAGCAAATCAAGTCTAAAGTTAAGACAATGATTAAGAAGGTTGATGCTGCTGTTGCATCCGGCGATAAAGAAGTTGCTAAGGCTAACTTAGTTGAAGCAGTTTCCGAGATTGATAAAGCTTGCTCTAAGGGCGTATTTCACAAGAATACAGCTGCAAGAAAAGTATCTCGTTTATCCAAGGCTATCAATAACATCGCATAACTTATTATATGATGATAAGAGGCTGTCCTTACCGGACAGCTTTTTTATTTCATTATTATTGAGAAAGGCAACTCTTCTGTGTTTGTATACGAAAGCCTGAACGAAGAATTAACCTTGGTAAACTCTCGCACCGAGCGCGGGCAGCTTAGCTGACATAATTCCAGCGAAAATTTAATTTGCTATGCACTGAGTGTGTATCCATGCAGAGCATTTTATTTCATAGGTCGTAATTTCCTTTTCAGTCATATAGCCAGAATAAATTGCTGACAACGCCTCTATTCTACTGGATTTCTGCATAATTTCCGGCATAAGGACAGCGGGCTATCATATTCGCATCTGATCAGATTGATGTAGCGTTACATTTATCTGACCCGATACGAATATGATAGCCCGCTGTCCTTTCTGAATAAAATGATTTGCAGTTGCCCCTGTGTACTAGCAGGACTTTCAGCTCTTTCCGATTTCTCGGTACCTGGCTTTCTTATTAATGTGCAACTGACTCATTTATATGATACAGATATGACACAAGTTTAATGTATTACATGAGCTACCAGCTACAAAAGCAATGAATTGCAGCTTAATATAGTACTCCTGACTGTGATGTAGAAATGAAATTGAAAATATAATCAACTGCATCTGCCCTAGTAATCGTGCCTTTCGGGTTGAATTTATTATCAGCATCTGCAGGAATAAGTCCAAGACCCTTAGCCAATGCTACTGCTCCAAGATAATCATCACCGATATTTTTCTCATCGGCATATCCGGTAGTATATATTCCGCTTAACTTCGATATTTTCTCCAAGCCCAACTGAGCGATAAACATTTTTGCTAGTTCTTCTCTCGTAAGAAGTATATCTTTCCTGCTATCATTTACTGTGGAGGTATCGTAGCTATAACCGATATCCTGAAGCAGTCCGTTTAATTCACCGATGGTGATTGTCTGATCCGGAAGGAATTTGTCTCCCTCAAAACCAACATTCATATCAGCCAGGAGAAGAATATTTCTGTTTTCCGGTGTAGCTGTTATATCGGAATAGGTATAAGGCTTTGTCTCCTGATATATTTCTCCGTTATAATTTAACTGTTCACCGGTAAAAGGTGAAATATATGCCGGCGACATATCAGAATTATAAACCAGTCTGATCTCATAATTTACCTTATAGGAGTTAGCATAATCACTATAACTGTCCTTCGTTGTTAAGGAGGAATCATATTGATTGATCACATTGATCTCATATTTCAAGCCAAAATCATCGTTTGCTAGATAATAATCCATTGCTTTATCAGCACTTATTGCGCCTTGAGTTGATTCAAATACTACACTGTCATCCCAATAACAGCTATAGGAATAAATCTTACCCGTAACCCCATCCACGGAACCAGTGATATTATTATAAGGATATTCAACACCTTCGTTTACTCGGTTATACTGATAGCTGTAGCCTCCGTATACCGGGACATCATTTTTGTAATATGCAACATAACCATCAGATTCGGTGGCAAAAATGGAATTGCTGAAACGATCCTTAACCTGAGATTTTAAAAACTTCTCAAGGATGGTTTTGCTTTCTTCTTTATTATAAGGAATCTTTACGCTCTTCCAGGTATTATTCTTTTCATCATAATAACTCTTAGTAGAAGCATTAAAGGATAAAATCTTTCCCGTCTGAGCATCTACCGTTGCATATGCATAAGCTCTGTAGGTATCGGTATCTTTCTCATAATCAATCGCTCTCGGATCACTTAATGTAATATTCCATATATAAGAGGTTTTACCGTTTGAATTATCATTTTTACTTAAGGTTGCCGTATAAGACTTCAGATTTTTGTCAAGATACAGATATGAATTACCGGTTACAGCATCAATTGCCTTTTCCTTAGTTATAAGCTTCTTCAACTCTTCAATTTTGGCTGTTTCCTCTTCGGTCAAGGTCTGTGTGGTAGACCCATCGGAGGCAGTTGAATTGGCGGTATCTGCCTTTTCATTTGTTGTACCGTAAGCAAGGGTATCTACCCATTGGGATTTGGTCAGGTAAACTTTACCCGTCTTGGCATCAATGGAAATATAGCTTAATGTTGGTTCATAAACTAAAAATGCTTTTGATGTTCTGTTACCTGTCTTATCATAAATACCATAATAATTCGAACGGTAAACCAGTTTCATTTTCATATTCTCTTTGATTAACTTAATTGCTTCATCTTTCGTAATGGAAGTCTTAGAGGACGGAACTGTTACATCATAAAGCCAGTTTACGGAAGCCGCCGTTACTTTACCGCTGATGGCATTCACCCAAACCGATGCTGTATTCTCGGGGAAAGAAATACCATTATTGCGTCTCTCATAATTATATACATAGTTACCGCTATAAACGCCCTCATAGGATGCATCCAGGAACTCGAGCTTATTCGCGGTTTCCGGTGCAATCTTTTTAACAAATTCGTCTGCGGTAGCTTTAAGTTCTGATTTTAAATACTTGGATACGCCGGTGGTTTTGTTCTTATAATCATATTGATAAAAATAGGTGATGTGATATTTAGAATCACAATTTACCTGGATATATGCGCTCGTGTCTGGATTGCTCCAGCTAAGGCTCCAATATGCATCGGAATATGTGCTTGCATCATAAAAATAATAATTAAACTGGGTATAATCCTTTGGTATTGTAATCTTCTCTTTCACTGCATAAATGGCCGATTCAAGACCTGCAGTTGTCGGCTCTGTCTGGCTTCCAGCCGGATAAGGCTCTCCTTTTACAATGGTTGGTTCTACTGCTGCATTAACAGCTGCAAAGCTGTATGCAGGAACTGAGGAGGCTAATAAAACACCGCTCAGTACCAATGCTAATAATTTCTTCATATAAATTCTCCTTTCAAATTATGTTTTGTTTTCTTGCTCTCGTCCATTAGACGAAGAAGAATATTCCATGGTTTCATTTTTCTGAGAATTATTAATATATTTTTCCTGAGATTACAGCAGATTCAAGGACATGCAGATATTCCCTTCGGAATATGAAATATAATCATAACTGCAATCTTCCATTGAGAAATCTTAAAAACAAGCCAAAACATTAAGTATAAAAATTTAATTACTTCAAGATTCTGAGTAGGTAACAATGCTTGGCATAAGCAGGCCTTACCTCAACTCGCAAGCTTGATATTCACATAATAGTATTATTATTATCACAGACATAACGCGGAAGCAGCTAAATATATAGAGATAGGTCTGGTCTGGTTTAGATAATCCACTTAAATTATTGGTACAGAGCACAAAAAAGCTCAAAACCATATCTATTAAACAGGTTTCAAGCTTTTTTAGTTTTCACAGAATAATACTATCACAGACATAACACAAAAGCAGTTAAAAATACAGAAATAGGTCGGGTTCCGATAATCCCTCTTAAATTATTGGTACAGAGCGCAAAAAAGCCTAGAACCGTATAAATAAACGAGTTTAAGCTTTTTTATAGAAAATTATGTGATTATAATAACTCTGAATTTTTCAAAGCCCCATTGCGTTTTTCACAGAAGCTGCAATGATTCCTGTCAGTTTTGATATTTCTGCATCCTTAAGGCGATAATTGCTCGTGTCCTTCATCGTTGGTTTTGGTTCGGTCGGCAGTAAATCAGCAATATGCAAGTCGATGAATGCCGTCGGCTTAGTGCCGGCTCTCTTAACAAGATCCTCTGCAAGCTTTGGATTTGTGTTCATCGCACCGCCGCTGATGGAAGCAAACGCATATGGCTTCGGATGCTCTTTCAGATATTTTAAATAAGGACGAAGCGGTGATGCAGCCATACCCATCCAAACCGGAGCGACAAAGAGAATTCTCTCATATTGTTCCAGCTCAGAAGGGAGAGGCTGAACCTGGGGCGTACGGTTTAAAATCATGTCCAGCATGATAGTTCCCGTCTTTCGTGGTTTTGTCTCTAAAATTGTAACATGCTCAGCCGGAAGCGCTTCAGCAACGGCGTCAGCCAATTTCCCGTTATTGCCGGTAAGCGAGTAAGAAACAACTCCAATGCCTATTTTACCCATAATAAATTCCTTCTTTCTTTTAATACATAATTCGTAAGATACAGAAGCAAACAGAACGTCTGCTTGACACAGCCACAATATCGATGAGTACTGTAGGCACTGTAACCCTTAAGTAAATACACTATTTTATTTCTGCCTTCTCCAGCGCATTTTCTACTGCCTTGAGATGTGCTTTGGTTGTCAGGGTCGCACCGCTGATAACGTCTACCTGCAAGGATTGTGATTTGATTACCTCGTCAAATACATTATTTATCGTCAGTCCATTTCTGATTTCAGTCTTTTGCTTTTCATTGGCCAACGCTCCCTCTGTCACCTTGATTTTCGTAACAGCTCCCGAGTCTACAGTTACCTCAACCGCGGCGTTTCTAAAGCTGTCCTTGGTTCCCCTGTATTCGCCCGTATAGACCCCGTCGCGCAGCTTTTTAAAATCCGCATCCGTAATGATCATATTTTGAAGTTCGTTACGGCCAGGGGCGGTAAAAATAACTGCTCCCGCCATCCCCAATGCAATCACACCAACAATTGACAATATTATAATCCACACTCTACTTTTCCCCTTTCTCTTTTTGACAATTTTCATGAAATAATCTTTCCCTTCTTATATATAATATACATTAATTTCATCAGAAGCCCGGAAACTCTGCCGTAAACCCTGCGTGACATATACCCGCAGCTTCTCGTCTACCAGAATCGCTTCGGT
>Ga0207800_1000397_pt1 | contig 12568 bp, 13 predicted proteins | sample LuqExpMetageno11_FD_187769 | JGI IMG/M metagenome (GOLD analysis project Ga0207800, IMG submission 187769) | Tropical forest soil microbial communities from Luquillo Experimental Forest, Puerto Rico - Sample 11 (SPAdes) | ecosystem: Environmental > Terrestrial > Soil > Tropical forest ...
AATACTATCAAAAGTCGTGCAATCCACAAAGACGAGCCCTTTATCCGTGGTGTTGAAGGCGTCACAAGCATGATTATAACCATCATCAAGTTCGATGAAAACCCACCCGCACTCAAAACCTGCATTTTCAGCATTATGTTGTACATGTTCTGCATAATCTCCACAGGTGAACTTGTTCAGATCATAAGGTGTCTGATCCGTAGTATCTGATTTCAGGAATGATACTACCTGTTCGTAAGTCGGGTTTACTGCACTCGAATTGTGTATGAATGTAATGACATGCCCGTCAGCGCCTACATATTCCACCTCCGTACTAGATACGGGTTCAGGCGCCTGATTTGAATCAATTTCAGCTCTGCGCTGATAGATCGATTCCGCCATCCGTGCCTGCATGTCTTGCACTTCTGCTGAATTTTCAATGTGTTGGTTACTATCGACAGCCGATTCTCCCGATGAAAATACGGCACCGAGGACACATATGGCTATCATCCCAAACACGCCACATCATAAAATTTTAAAGAACGTATCTACGAACTCCCCCATGTGATTCACCCCAAATTATTCTGCGATTCGGTAGTAATGTGTTGTACCTACGATTCCTTCATCGAGAAAACCCAGTTCAACCAATGTGTTAAGGGTTTCAGCAATTGTTAATTGACCGAATCTTATACATTTTCCAATTTCATATCTTGAGACAATCCCACACTCTCGAATCAGGTTGAGAATTTCGGATGTGACCATCGCCCGCCGTCCCTGCTTCCCACGTTTCCATTGTGCAATCAGGGCATGACTACCCGGATTTGTATATATATGGCTCTCAGCGAGCTGGTTCAAGATTGAAGTTCTGCAAATTTTTCGAGGACCATTGGGTCCGGTCACAGGTTCAAAAATAAGCTCCGCCTCTACCTCTTCAACAGGAACGAGCTCACAGCTCACGGTTTCTTCGTTTTCCAATTTCACCGACCCCCAATCGGTTTTTAATCACTTTTCGAGACTTACTTTTGCAAAACAAGTTCTGCCGTATCCTTGTTTTTGAGATCTCTCACTTTTCAGAGGCTTGTTGCAGCGCTTGCAGCGGTTAGCTAGCTTTAGTTCTTCTTCCGGCATTTTTCAATTCCCCCACTTTCTTAAATTACTCTGTTTTTACGTATCCGAAACCGAGACCTTCTATCGTTATTCTTTTTACAGCACCTTCACGTTCGAGTTCGTCCAGCAATGTCTTTACGGTGTTCCTTGAACATCCAACGCACTCTTTAATCACAACTACAGCTTTGGCCTGTTGGGTATCAAGGCAATTAAGAACCATTTCTCCTGTATACTTTTTTTCATAAGTCAAAGTCACGCCTCTTTTTCATCGTTCTTTATTATTAATAGGCGTCCAAACTATTTATACATTGCTATTGAGTTTTAATATTAAAACTCAGTGTCACTAAACCATGAATATAATAATGTTTTATAACAATCAATCTAAAAACAAAAAATTTATCTGTGTAACTAGTATTTTTTTAATTTAATTGTTGTACAGCCGGAAAAAGAAGAAGCGTTGTAGTTATTCTAAAGACGGATCAAAATATCCGCCAGTAAAGTGATTGTTAGCTTACGTTGAGGATCTAAATGGATAATAACAGGAAACACTCTATTTTTGAATTATATGATTGCATGTCTAATCTCACCAAATTTGCGGATTATGAAGCTAGTTTAGATAAGAAAAATAAATTGAAGCTGCTTTCGAGACTTTCGGTGTATTCATTTACTCTTTCTATTTGGATTGTTCTTATTATTGGATTTTCGATTTCCTATCTTTTTAACGCCTCATTTAGTTCAAATTTCTTTAATAATTTCGTAGTTTCATTTATTACTGCAATAGTTATAGTTATTCCTCTTGGTATTATTGCTTCATTTATCATCCTTATCGCTTTCGAATACATGGGAGGCGTTGGAGGTGGATTAGCTCTAGGCGTTGCTTTAGGTGTTATTATTGCATGTGACTCTTTTTCTTTTACTACTACACCTCCAACTGGCGTTCCAGGTGCTATGGCTATGGGTATTATGTCAGGTATTGGATCCAGTATTATTTTTGGTATTTTAACCATATTTTCCGGTTTTAATAGAGGTATTGGCGTTAGCATAAATATTGGAACTATTTTCGGAATTGCTGCAGGCATAGCTGGAGTTATTTGGGGAATTATTGGTGTTGGTATAAGTATTGGTATTATTTTCGGCATCGCATTCGGTATTTCTCTTCGAATTGTCCACAAATTTACTTCAAATACTGATTTTGGTATTGAGAATTGTATTTTGTTTAGCATCATCGGGGGTGTTTTTACCAGTTTTGTTATAGGTACTGCTGGAGGGATTGCGGAAAGTATAAGCTTTATTATATTTTACTATCGATTTTCGAATATATTTTCAAATTCGATTAAATACATTAGAGCGAAATATCCCAGTTATCAATTTGACGAAAATACGGTAAAAGGTAGAAAAAGTAGCGTTACGGAGATTCTCGATATAAAGTCTCTAAAAACATCGGTTAGTCAAGAGCAGTATTATCCCGAATCTTCGGTATCTAAAAAGTCATTTATTAGACATGTTTATACTGTTATATCACAAAATCAATTGCTCTCTGGAATGTTCTCTGGACTTGTAGTGCTTATTGTAGGGATAATTCTGCAGAAAATATTTCAATAATTCATTTATTACACGCTCGTTTTCGGATTTTGGTTTTATATAAAAACTATTCATAGTGCCGTCATGCGCTAGCATTTCAACAAAAAACATATCGAGAAACATAGTTTTTTTCATTCGTTTCTGCATTTATATTTTAAATAATTACTCATTTTATAAAAATAATTTTGCTTTTTCCTCTAATTTAAAGATAAAAATTAGATTATAATATTTTAAAGAATAGTTATTGTCAGATATTTAAAAATATGAGAATTTTTAGGTAAGTTTATAATGTAACTGATATTAACTATTTGAAATTTAGTCACTCTTACGTTTTTTTGTTTAGCATATAAGCTGCAATATGAGAATTCGACTAAGGTGAAGGAGAATGCCACTAAAAACTAAAAAATCTACTACTAAAAAATCTACTACCAATACATTATACGTTCCCAGGAAAATTTATTTTTATGTAGTACGATTTAAGAATAATGGAAATTGTATAGACCCAACAAAGGTATTTAAATACATAGACACTTTGCCATTTGATGATGTGGGTAGATATCAAAAGATAGATGACACAAAAGGATTATCTATGCATATTGAATCATGCATTTCTCCTTTAAAATTTCGATTAGGTACTAGAAGACTTGGCGATTTACCATTTCAAGAAAACCAAGGAAACATATCTGGAGTTACACTCCCGAAAGATCACGTCTTATTCGAACCATCTCATTTTATGATCGACATTGATAATGCTGGATTTGAAAATAACATTATGGCGTTTGAATTTAATTTTTATGGTCCAAGAATCGGAAAATTCACTCCATATATGTTAGAGAAAACGTTTCCAGTCGTTGATCAAGTTGAATTACTTCCATTAATGAATACTGATTTTGAATCAAAACTTAGAAAAATTGGAGAAATCAGAAAGTTTGAGATTGGAATTCAACGAAACAATGGAGAATTGCTAAAAGAACTTGATGAAAGTTTCGCAGATGCTACGAGAGTGCTTGGGAATCTTTCGGATTCCGAATTTATTGAGATTATCATTCGACACAAAAAAAGATCGAAAAAACCAATCAAACTTTCTTTTATAAGAAATATAGAGAAGCTGAGGAAGTTTTTTAAGCAGCCAGGCGTAATAGATAATGTTGATACATTTAGAGTCAGGGCTGAGAATAGGTATTCAGATGAAATCGAGACCTTTGATTTTCTTGAAGAATATTTAGTCTCCAAGAGGAGTGTAATTAAAATTGATGAAAAACACAGATCGGTTGACACTGAGGCAATGTATAACTCCATGGGCGACGCATATCGTGAATTAAAGAATGAAATTAATACGATAATTAAGAAAGACAAAAATGTGTAAAATATACAATAAACACTTTTTAACCGCCGATTTATTAGTTGCAATAGCTATAGCCATTGTCGCCATATTATTTTTAAGACAACAATTTTCTTATGATGAGATAGATACTACCATATCAACTAACAAAACTGTAATATATCCAGTCATAGCCTCTATAGGCGGAACTTTAATTGGATTTGTTATTACAGGAATTTCTATAATAATCGCATTCTCTGAATCAGGTTCAGAAAAGTTTAAACTTCTTAAAAACAGTGCACATTACAAAGATGTCTACGATGTTTATTTCAGTTCGATTAGATCTCTTGCTATAACTGTTATCATATCAATAATAGGTATATTTTTGAGTGGAAACTGGCAGACTCCAATAAACATATCTAGTTATCTAATCGTGAAGTCCTACGATTCCCTCGTTCTTTATATTGCAATTATCGCTTCAACTATTTCTTTATTTAGAATATATCGATGTGTGTGGGCACTCGAAAAAATTGTGAATTTATTATTCCACGGAGAATAGAATAAATCTTTTGCCATAAATTATTACAATATTAAAATTTTAAATTTTTTTACCTCCATACTTGCACTATGTATCAACGTTATCCACTTATTCTCCTTTTAATTCAATCCCGCAAGCTTCAACCGACTCCACTTGAGTTTCTCTGTTTAACTGTGACCCTGCCAGGAATCCCGATGCAGACTTTCGCCCCCGTCACAGACTAAGTGCCTATCCGAAAAGTCAGTAATGCATGTTGAAAAGTTACAATAGGTCTATAATATCAGAGTATCCGTTTCGGTTTTGCATATTGAATATGGTAAAAGTATAGCGGGGACTCATTTTCATGATAGACTCTAAGAGGTAGAAGTAGTTTAAAATCAGCCCGTTACCAGAATTTTCATCATCGTTTATACGGAGATATAGAGAAATGAAAATGAAATTAAAAATAAAAAGAGATGGTTCAATTAAGTCTTCATTTTTCAGCTTACCAAAAAGTCAATTTTAGTGAATTTTATTGATAATCTGTTTCTTTTTCTCTTTTTATGCCGCCTCTTTTTTAAGTACTTATTTCACTGTGACGACTCCTTTCATGGAAGGGTCAATCGCGCAGTGGTAGTTATAAGTACCTGCTTTGGTGAATTTATGCCCATATGATCCCTGACTTTTTATATCACCGGATGAAAAATCAGTTCCTACGACTGTATGGACACCTGCTTCCAGATTTGTCCATCTTACAGTATCACCTTCAGATACTGTAACTGAATTCGGATTAAAAGAATCGTTTTGAATTTTAACGTCAACTGTTTTACCTTTACCTGTGCATCCTACTGCCAGAAATATGGCAAATAAGACCATTAAAATAACAATTTCTCTTCTCATTCTTCTCCTCCCCAACGTGCATTCAGGTTCAAAGTCAAGCGATTTTTAAAATTACGTTCATTACTGGATTTGGAACTGAATTGATTTTAATTTCCCGATAATAATAATGTTCTTGTATATATAAAAATGAGCAGCTCATTCATCTATGAGTAAACTTTGCTCAATATTCAACAACTCCTCAGCGGAAAGTGGAGGAATTTAGCTCTTCAAACTCAGGATCTATTTTCAAATCCATTTATACCACCCCTAACCATTAGCAGAAGCCTTAATACTAGCAAATAACACCCTAGAAAAAAGATTACTTTAAGTACAGGAATTTCCAGGAAAACACGCCAGACATTTAAGCCAACGGAGAGCCATACTTCTTTTAAATATGGGACTTCCTTCCAAAAAGATATAAATAGTATAAATAATAATAGTTTAATGTAAAATAAATAAATATTATGTGATTAATATGTTAAGCAACCCAAATACCGAAATATCGGTTACTATTACCGTTACGTCAGATAAGTTAGTGTGGCTATCTAAACTGTTTTGTATGATGGACTACACGACTATATATGCCTCTCAAGACGGGTCACTTGCAGGAAAGAAAATTGATGAAATTAAGGAAATTATAGATGATTATATGGTAAAACGAGAGACAGGACAGCTCTGATAACACATGTTGCCTATAAATTGTACAGATATTAAAATATATCGAAGGTGACTCATTGAGTATAGGACAACAATTTACCACTTTTTTAACTAACATTCAACTTACAGCCAATCAAATACAGGATGCAAAAACAAAATATGATGGTGTTTGTGAAAAGCTCCATAACAAATATCATAGCACAGCTTATGATGGATCTACAAAGGTATTGGCTGGATCATATGGAAAAAACACCGCTATATCTCCTCCCACTGATATTGATGTAATTTTTATTCTGCCTTATAGTGAATTTAAAAGATACGATTCTCATTCTGGAAATGGGCAGTCGCACTTATTACAAGACATAAAAAATGTTCTACTTGAAAAATATCCTAACACCAATATGCGTGGTGATGGGCAAGTTGTGATGGTTAATTTCGTGTCATATTATGTAGAAGTTGTTCCGAGTTTTCTGCTTGCTGGAAGTTATTACATTCCTGATACTAATAACGGTGGTAGATGGAAACTAACTTCACCTAAATCTGAGATGGAGAATATTCAGGCATCAAATAAGTGGACAGAGGGTAATACAGTTAGGTTAATAAAAATGATCAAAGCATGGAAATATAACTGTGATGTTGAAATAAAATCGTTAGTGATAGAATTAACAGTGGTTGATTTTTTGAGATGGTATAAATACTATAGCAAGAGTTCAACATATTATGACTGGATGGTTAGAGATTATTTCAAATACTTATTAAATGAAGTGTCAAGCTCTAGGTATATTCCTGGAACATTTGAATCTATCTCTTACGGTAATTCTTGGGAGCCAAAAGCCAAAGCTGCTTTATCAAGTGCTGAGAAGGCATGTAACTACGAATCAGGAAATCAACCTTATAATGCAACTAGTGAATGGAAGAAATTATTTGGAACTAAATTTCCATACCCATAAGAGGCAATTATGGATGAAGTTAATTTAAATGTAGTTAGGGAAACGTTTGGAAAAGTTGTCTATACTCATAAAACTTACGAAAAAGCAGCTGATATTTCTATAACATATTCAAAATGGATTAAACGCGCTAATATTGTTTTACTTGCGATAACTGCTGGCACCGCCTTGGGATCGCTATTATCTAGTAAAGACTATTTACTCTGGACATCTATTTTATCCACGCTTACTCTATTTTTCGTTGTCTATCAGTTAAACTTTAATTTTGAAGCTACTGCAACTGAGTACAAAAATGCAGCTAAAAAATTGTGGTATATTCGAGAAAAATATCAAAATTTCATTGCTGATATTCAGAACGAACGATACAATTCTGAGGAAATTGCCATTAGAAGAGATTTACTTTTAGAGGAACTAAATGAAATATACGAAAATGCTCCCAGTACAAACGAGAAAGCGTATACAATGGCACGAAAAGTCTTAAAAGTAGATGAGGAAATGACATTTTCAGACAAAGAAATTGATATGTTTCTTCCCACTACGCTACGGAAAAACAAATGAGAAGATTAACAATTCTTGGAAAAGTATAGTATGAAAAAACGCAAAAAAATGATGAAGTTTAAATGTACTAGACTTTTGGAGTTTTATCAATCTGTATAATTATTACATGTCAAAATTATCTAATATTTGATCATATGAGTGCTCAAACATAAGGATCCTGCCATCTTTCTCGAATCCTAACTTGAGAGCGATTGCAAACGGTCGATTATGATTTTTTGCAGTGTCGCAAAGCGCTATCAAATGTTGTCTGCTAACTCCAAAAACAGCATAACCGTTTTCTCCAGTATTTTTTAATACCCGCTCAGCAGACTTTTTCGATAAAAATAATGCTATCACCCCATTCAGTATTGTCTCACTATGAGGATTATATTTGGATATATACAGTGCTGTCTTTTCATTCGGTGAATAACATGTACCTGTACTTTTCCCATTTTCATCTACTTCCATAATAGTCCAAAATGGATCTCCATATGTATTTTCGTCTGGCAAAAGCCATTTCGCATGGGTAAGAATTAGTGGATACATATTTGGCAAATCTTCAGTGGTTATTAGCTCTATTCCATAGAATTTTGCTTCTAATTTAGCTCCTTCTTGATACCCATTAGAAGTTATCATATAACCAGTCTTAATATTGCAGCCATCAAGTTTCTTGCTAAAAGCATCAAGCTTTTCTTTCTCTACATTTCGATTTTTATAATTTTTACATTCAATTGCAACTTTGTGAGTTACTCCTGCTACTTCTACTTCACAAAAAACATCAAACTCATGTTGAGTTCCAGATTTTGCAGTTTCTTTGTGATTCTTTTCAATTTTGAAATTTTTTAAATGCTCATTTTGCAATAAAATTGAGTAAACGTTTTCAACATAATTCTCTAATTCTTTACCTTTTTCTTGCGGTTCGGACATATTTCCTCCTTAATAAATCTTGAAACTATGTTCTTCCAGAAAAGAAATACAAAAAATATTATTCCAAATCATATTCAGCTAATATTTCATCGTATGAATGTTTAAACGCAAGGGAATTTCCATGTGAGTCAAGGGACAAAACGCTGCTGATTAGCAATTCACATTTGAAAAACTGTGACAGGAGACAAATCCATCTCAAATGTTGTCGACTGACTCCAAAGACAGCACAATCTTTTGCTCCATCGGCTTCTAATGCTCTCTCAGCAGACTTTTTCGATACGAATAATAATATTGACCTATATCGCTCGTGGACGACAATTTCTAACATATTGAACTCGTTGCCATTGAGTGAATAATATGAACCTGTATTTTTCTCATTTTTAGTTAATTTCATAATAGTCCAAAATGGATCCCCGTGTACATTTTTGTCTGGCACAGAACATGCAGTGTGTAAAAGCAACATTCCGGGTATATTTGGTAACTGATCATCAGTTATCAGTTGTATACCATGAAAATCCGCATACTTTTTAGCTTCTACATTATAGCTTTTAGTAGCTAGAATAAAACCAGTAATATTATTGCAATCATTAAGGTCTTCCTTAAAATGCTTGACCATTTCTTTTGTGATTCTTTTATTGTAATATTTACATTCTATTGCAGCTTTAAGAGATATTTTCGCCAGTTTTACTTCATAAAAAACATCAAATTTACATTCGGATCCATCCTGTCCAATTTCGATGTGGTTCTTTTCAATTTTGAAATTTTTTAAATCGTCATTATTTAACGAGGCTTTAAGAAAGCTTACAATATAATCCTCTAGCTCTTGCCCATTCTCTTCCCACTTATACATTTGTTTAGACATATTTCCTCCTTAGCTAGCCTACAACCGTTTTCTGACATATCACCGCTATTAGAAAACATTGGTAATACAGAATTTTCCAAAAAAGTGTAATTTCCAGTATTGCCCGAAAATAGTTACTAAGAAGAAAAAGAAAAGAAATAAATAACTGTTCTGTTTTTATTCAAAATTATATATTATTAAAATTATATTTTTCACCACGATTGTTTCTCTGTAACTTCAGGCAAAAGCTCTGTATTTAACTTGTGGTTTTCTGTGAGTCTGTGACGTGGGTAGTGGATCAGGCACTTTGCAGTCGAGGGTGGTCACAGACCAACAGGCAACATATCAATAAAACAGTATAAAGAAATTAATATGTACCAAATGTAAAAATCGGTAACCATGTCAACCGATACGGTACCAAAAATTAAGTGGGTTCTGTACCAAATTTTTTTCGGGCATGCTCATATCGAATACCAGCCGTACCACATAAAAGTCCATAACTTTTTTTCTGGGAATGGAGTCATTGAGAATTCCAAAAAAAGTTTTGGGCATATTTTTCGTGGTACACGTGGTATTCGATAGGTAGAGGCTTAAAAAAAAATTTGGTACAGCCTTGATACAGGCTTGGTACAAAACCTAAAAATTTGGTGCATTTCAATTTTTTTAGACAGTTAAATAATCGAAAAATCAACACCTGTAAGAACGATTTAATAAAATTGGTACTTTTTCCACCATAACTGTCTAAAAAACGATAATAATTTTTAGACAGTTAAAAGCGCTATCAGTAAGAACTGTCTAAAAATGGTGGTTTTTGTTCACGTTTTTTTAGACAGTTCATCAGCATATCGATTTTAACAGTCTAAAAATCGTAGTTCACTAAATACGAGTATGAAGAACTTTTTTGTAGTTACATACTAAATGCTATATTCCAATCAAAATTAGCATGTAATAAATTTAAACATTTTAAAAAATAAAAAAAAGAAAAGTTAGTGAATTTAAAATGTCAGATTGCTTCGTGCCAGTGACCGGGTCACAGACTAACCGGTTCCGCTTCCGAGCATATCTCATCCTCAAATGGGTCAATCAATCTAATTCCTCTTATAAACGAGGATCTCGGTTGTCCGGGTGTGTATCGGTCGCGTGACTTCTTCACGAACCATCCTGCTCGATTGCATTCAGTGATTAACTGGTCAATGATATCGGTCTGCTTCAGAGAAGGTAGCTTCTCGTGTTTAGCGTAATTCGAGTATGCCTCAAATATCTCTTCATATGTCAACCGTGACATGTTAAATGCTGCGTCGTCCTTTGTCTGGTCCATGTATCTGGTGAACTCGTCAATACAATCATAGAAGAAAGCGTGCACGGGATTGCTCTTTCTTTCATACTGGATGTTCAGTGTTGCAATTGAACGAGGATCAGAGAATTTTCCATTCGTCAGGAGCCTTTCAAGTCCAATGAGTGCCCAGTTTAATATGCCTGTCAGTGACTCAGGTGTAGTGAGTTTTGCTTCCAAATCTGGTATTGCATTCTTTCCTTCTTCAAATACATTGGGGAAATCAATTATCTGCATTCTCCTAGTTTTTCCACGGGTTCCATCTTTTATAACTGGTGGGTTGTTCATCGAAAAAATACATTTAGCATAATTCTTGAATCGGGTCCATGACTTGTACAGGTCTCTCGTTTCGATTTCGTCTTTTCCGGTGATCAGCTTCATGTTGCCGAAATTGTCAATCTCATCTGTGCCAGTTTCACCACATAAGTTAGCTAGCTTACCTCTCAAGCCTATCAGTGCATGTTTATCCTGGGGCTTGCATATGTCATGGATTCGAAGAGCTGAGATATTATTAGCGCCTAGTAAAGCTGCTATTACTATCATTATAACTGATTTACCGTTTCCACCATCACCAACAAGGTTCACATACTTTTCTACTGGGTAACCCTTGTATAAGCAGTATCCGATTGTCTCTTGTAGTACCGGTATTTCCCATTCTACACCCTCGAATGTGGAATCCAAATACGCTTTAAATTCATCGCTTATGCCAATCATAGGATCGTATGTGACTGGAATGCCGGTTATGTGCCGCTCGTCTGGTGAATGTTCGTATAATTCATATGTTAGAACATCCAATATTCCGTTTTTAACGACTAATCGCTCCGGTGCGCTGCATATTTCAGACGAGGTTATTGCAGTAAGGTCACTGACTCTCCGTAAAACGTTGTCAGCGTTCTGCGTTGATATGTTCAGGCGGTGCTTCTCTGCTAGCTCATGTATGAAGTTTCTCGCCTCGCTGACTGTGGTTTCTCCGGATTTATATATACCGTCTTCGTATGTATACAGTGACCCTCCCAGGCTGAGAACCGGCTTATACGTTTCAATGAATTCGCTTGCAAGTGTTCTAATGGTTCTGGCTGCGATATCTGCTTTACTCCCGAATGTCAACCCGATTTCTAATGGTGCTTTGTCATCTTGTTCGTCTCCGTTCTTTGCCTCCTGCTTTTTTATTTTGGATAAGGCGAATGTATATGACTTTATCAGTTTTTCTATGGCGTTCAGCCCATCAGTGCCCTCGAATCTAAACGCCGTCGCTACGTCCTTCCTGATGAACATCTTTCCAAGATCGGCGTTCATTTTTTCAGGCGCAAGGCACGTTTTTACGAACGATTCTGCAAGTAGGTAATTTGTGAATGAGTTTGGCACATCTGATTTTACATTCTTGCATGCGTTTTCCAGTTTCTCTGCCAGGGTAAGCTCCATTTAAGCCACCTCCGAGGGTGTGGCAACTGAGTTAACCATATAACTGGCTACACAGTTAAAGTAATCAAAACTGGGTACAGTACCAACTATCGTTACAAATTTTTTAGCGAAAGTTATATATTGTTCCAACGCGTATAATATGTTTGGTAAAACATTTTTAATCATATTCATCACCTGTCTGGTTCACGGGTCGATGGGTAACACAAACAATTGCTCGGTGTCTCACAAACACCGAGCAATTGGTTCATATTAAACATACACCGTTTTTCTTGTTCTTGTTTATCATTTCTATCATTGGGATTAATTGTGTTTTCCTGGTTCCGTATTAGGGACCGTTGCTCGATACTTCTTTTATTGGTTATAGCCAATCGCATAAGCGATTATATCGGCGCAGTAGCGCGTCATCGGTGTGTCTATATCCCGCTCGCGATTGAGTCGCTCGTATAGAGCAGGGTCAACGCTTACGAGAAATTGTATTTTATTTCCAACTAATTTAGGCAAACACATCCCCCCTGGGTGT
>Ga0207800_1000401_pt1 | contig 12518 bp, 11 predicted proteins | sample LuqExpMetageno11_FD_187769 | JGI IMG/M metagenome (GOLD analysis project Ga0207800, IMG submission 187769) | Tropical forest soil microbial communities from Luquillo Experimental Forest, Puerto Rico - Sample 11 (SPAdes) | ecosystem: Environmental > Terrestrial > Soil > Tropical forest ...
TATTGATTGTGAATACCAATTATGTAAATTAAAATCAGATATTGGTGAATAATGGATAATTTAATATTGTGTTCGATTGTAATTATATGGTTGTTGTGATAGGCTGAACATAGGAGTAATCGTGTACAGGGTAGTGTTAGCCTCCCGGAAGGGAGGTGGTGCTGATGCAGTATGTTACATATAGTGATTTATTTACTTTTGTACTTATGGTCATTGCACTGCTTACCTATTTAAATAATAGGAATAATAAGCACAAAAAATAACTGCCCCCTGACTTAGCGGCTCATTGGGCAGTTAAATGAACATTGAGGCTAACCGCTTTGTGGGCGGTTACTCCTTTTCTTATAATTAATATAGCATTATTTTTAATAAAAGTAAAGCAATTTAGTTCGTTGTAGTTTACTACTGTGAATTATAATATTTATATAAATTTGAATACGGCGTCATATATTTTATTGATTTTCTTAATAACGTGACGGTAAATGTCTTTGAAAAAGATTGTTATAATGGTAGAAATTTTGATACTTACTGTTCTAGTAATTTACCTATCGGTATTGAAAGATAACGATGCCCAGAATGAAAGCAGTAACAGTTCATCAATGAAAGAAGCATATCGTATAGCCTATAAAGCAATATTAAAAGAAATCAAAATGTACTTTTATATTCTATGGTAAGCACAGATTCAATTGATAATCCTGAAGATACAACAGCCGGTAAATCAGGTTTACGAAAATACTGGAATTTAGTTTTTGCTGTACCCAATACATCAGATTACTGGTTAGTAATGATAAGAAATAAAAAAATAAAAGATATCATTAAAGTAATGGGGGATCCACTGGATAAAACAGACTTTATAGACAATATGGATTCCCTTATAAACTCAAATGAAGCTCTGCATATCGCAAAAGATGAAGCTTCATTAGCTTCCAGTGTTAGCATCATAAGTGGCCTTTCCAAAATAATTTAGCGTGATAATAAAAATTATATGATATAATGATTCCATCATTTAATAAGGAGTTTTTCACATATGAATTTTTACTTCGCACCTATGGAGGGTATAACCGGGTATGTCTATAGAAATGCCCATTATACTTTCCTTAAGAATATAGATAGATACTTTTCACCTTTTATTGTTGCAAATCAAAGTGACGGTTTTAAAACCCGTGAGATTAACGATATTATACCTGAGCACAACGAAGGGTTAGTTTTAATTCCCCAACTGCTGACGAATAACGCCAAAGACTTTATACATACCTCAAAGAAAATAAAGCAGATGGGATACGATGAGATTAATTTAAATCTCGGATGTCCTTCCGGAACCGTGGTTTCAAAAAATAAAGGTTCCGGATTTCTTGCTCAAAAAGAGGCATTGGACGCATTTTTGGATGAAATTTTTACTGCCTCTGTTACCAGAATTTCAGTGAAAACAAGAATTGGAAGGGATAATCCTGAGGAATTTTATAAATTAATCGAGATATTTAACAAATATCCGATGGCAGAGCTTATCATACACCCCAGGATACAGAAGGATTTTTATAATAATAAGCCTAACCTTAAGGTTTTTCAGGATGCTCTGGTGTTAAGCAAAAATAAGGTATGTTACAATGGCGATATCTGCTCTGTGAAGGATTATAAAGAGTTTACAGCCAGCTTTCCAAGCGTAGATACCATCATGATTGGAAGAGGTTTGATAGCCAATCCCGGACTGGTCATGGATATTACTGATCATATTCCTATGAATAAGAAGCTGCTGAAGGCCTTCCATGATAAGGTTTATGAAGATTATAAAAGTGTTATTTTCGGAGACAGAAATGTATTATTTAAAATGAAGGAAATCTGGTTTTATATGATACCGTTGTTTACCGATAACGCAAAATATGCGAAGAAAATTAAGAAGTCTGAAAAATTCAAAGATTATGAAGAAGCGGTTTCAAGCCTATTCGAAGAGCAGGATATGATATTAAGCATAGAATAATTTTCAGGCTGGTATGTAAATAGTCTAGCGGTAATATGTAAAGACGAGGAGGTTCTGTATGGATAAATACTTAATTAAGAGCACTACCAGAGAACACAGAGAGCAGATTGTCAGAGAATCCCTCGACTGCGGCGGAGGCGGATGTGAAAATTGTTCTGCCTGCGGTGCTTATGGAGCAATCGATCCATATGTAATGTATCAACCGTACATCGACGGTATCAAAGAACTTTTTGAAATTACCCAGGAATTTAGCGCAAATTATATTCGATGATATTGACAAGCATCTACTTACAGAGCTGATCTCAGATTCTATTAAAGCTTTCTATGAATATGATGAGCCCGCTTGGCGATGGACAGTTTTACATTCAGTCTGTCTGCCGCCAGGGAAGCTTATTCTATCATAGAAAGCCTTCATAATTATTATTAGATTATTAGATATTAACGGCAAAAGAAAAATAGCCTCTATAATGATTACAAATGATGTACACCCACTTAAATTAAATCCAATTATCCCTATCACAATTACGAGAATAGTTATTGCCTTTCATGTGCTGATAATCTCTTTAAAGAAAAGGATACCAATCACTTATAACACCTTTTTCAATCCTATTATCTCTCCTGATAACCTTGATTATAATATCGTGGTTTACCTTTTGAATTATTCTTGTATTCAATCGCTTCCGTAGGACAACCGCAGATACATGCCATGCAATGTGTACAATTTGCACCCCACTGCGGCTTGCCCTCCGTGAGCTTAATATTATTCAGCGGGCAAGATTTTACACATTTTCCACAACTGTTGCAGGTATCTTCAGTATAAAATCCTTTGGTGCTTACATACATCTTATAGAAGATAGGATTTATCATACTGCTCACAAGTTTTCCTTTCAGGGTTACCTTTTCCTCTGGCAGGATCTGACCGTTTTTCATCTGCTCGGCAACCGTTTGAATCTGAGGGGAGGCCTTTTTTATAATAACAGCTGCCTTTTCTTTGTCCGGTGCATCAAACATTGCTATATAGTTTTCAGGCATTAATACACTTGAAAGTCCCATAAAGTCAAATCCCTTTTCCTTGCAGATTTTCTTAGTGTATTCCGCTGCATTATATGTTTCGGAGCCGCAGGTTAAGATAAAATACGCTTTCTTATTTCCCTCAAAGCGAACTTCTCTTATGTAGTCATCAACTACCTTGGGTATCCTCCAAGCGTAGGTTGGGCAGACGAATACGAAGGGCTTATCTGATTTGATTGTATCTTTGCTTCCATTTTTCAGAAGCTCATTGATGGAAACGATATTATCTCCTGTTACCGACGAAATTACTTGTGCCACATAGCGGCTGTTACCTGTTCCGCTGAAATATAATATCATAGAAGACCTCCTAAATTATTTTAATTTTCATATTTTATTTATACTGTCCTGTTATAATGTTCTATTTCTTCTTTAGTCATATCATGAATAATCTCATTGATATGCTGCAGGAGATGATAGATTTTTCCCCACTGTGTTTCGCTTGCATTCATAAAGTAGAAATTCATGGTTCCTTCCCGTCTCATATTAATAATGTTTGCCTCTTTCAATATCTGTAAGTGGTGAGAAACGGCAGGCCGTGAAAGATGTGTCTTTTTTGTAATCTCACCTACCCGCATACCGTGAGAATCACATTCCAGCAATGTAATAATGATCTGCTGTCTGGTTTCGTCTCCGATTGCTAATAGAGCTTTCTGACATTCCTTAAACTCTTTCGATAACTGAAGCCTGCATTCTTGGCATTCGTCCATTCGTAGACCTCCTTTTTAAATGAATGGTTTAATTGTTTAAACCATTATATCATATTAATTTCAAAATAGCTGAATGGGAAAGAAAATCGATACGATTAAATTAACAGAACAGATAATAGGGTACTAAAGTGTGAGTACAAAGTAAAAAGGACAATCAAATAAGGAATTACTGAAAGCTCCATCAAATATATTTTACTAATATAATTTGATGGAGTTTTTATGAGGTTTTTTAATCTGATCAAATCAAAGAAAACCATTATGCTAATCTTTGTATTCACGCTTCTGTATTTCCTCGGGGGCGGTATTGCGATGATTTCAGATGCGTATGCCAGAGATAAAATAAGGGAGTCCTGCGGGGAGAACTGGGGTCTTGGATTTTCTACGGAAGGCCGGCCCCCGACGGGTAATGCAACCACATCGGAATTAAAAAAATATGATGCTTACTATATTGGTGACACCAGTCAGAAGGTAATCTATTTAACGTTTGATGCAGGGTATGAGAACGGTTATACCTCTACGATCCTTGATGCTTTGAAGAAGCATAATGTCCATGTTACCTTTTTCCTCGTAGGGAATTACATCACCTCCAGTCCGGACCTGGTAAAAAGGATGGTGGCAGAAGGGCATAATGTGGCTAATCATACATATTCGCATCCGAACATGTCCAATATTTCCTCGATGGATTGCTTCCGTAAAGAGCTGGAGGATCTGGAGTCGGTATTTGAACAGACAACCGGGCAGAAGATGGTGAAATATTACCGGCCGCCGCAGGGCAAATACAGTGTGAACAACCTGAAAATGGCGCAGGAGCTTGGATACAAAACCTTCTTCTGGAGCCTTGCCTATGTAGATTGGTATAATGATAAACAACCGACGAAGGAGCAGGCATTTAAAAAGCTGCTTGGCAGAATTCATCCAGGTGCAATTGTTCTCCTTCACAGCACGTCTAAGACGAATTCAGAAATCCTCGATGAATTGCTGACCAAGTGGGAGGAGATGGGTTACACCTTTGGTATGCTGGATGATCTCGTTCAATGAATAAAGTGACAGAGAAAGTTCGTATGCAGCAATTGCTGCAATCCTATGGTAATCGGGTGGAAATATTTTGCTATAATAATTCGTTGACACTCTAATTAACATCATGGTATACTTGCTTCATTAAAAGGGAGTAGCTTAGAAGCTATAAGGTCAACAACCGGCGAATACGATTGCCTGGCTTTATACTCCAGCATTGGATAGCAAGACTTTTAATATAACTTAGCGCAAGCATAAGTTATATTAAAAGTCTTTTTTTTATATATTTACTATTGAGTTATTACCGTAAATATAATCCGACATTACGCTGGAATATAGTATCTTTTCATAGAAATCAGCTATACCTTTTAAAGCTAGAATGTAGGTTATCTATTACACAATTATTAAGGAGGAAAATTAATTGTCTACAAAAAAAGCATTGTACTGGGTCGTTTTTTGGGGCGGATTAGCGTTATGCTTTAATGCCGGAATCTACTTTTTTCAAGGAAGGGAAAAGGCATTGGAGTTTTTAGGAGGTTATATTATTGAGCAGAGTCTGAGCGTGGATAATCTGTTCCTGTTTATCATGGTATTTTCCAGCTTTGGCATTAAGCTTGAATATCAGAGAAGAGTACTGAATTACGGAATAGCCGGAGCAATCATTTTAAGATTGATCTTCGTTATACTCGGAATAACTATTGTAAATATGTTCCACTGGGTACTCTATATATTCGGGGGTATTCTTATCTTAAGCGGTGTGAACATGATGCTGAAGAAGGAGGAAAACGACAATTACAAAGACAGCAAGATCATTCGGCTCTTGGGAAAAATCATTCCTGTAACCGATAAGCTGGAAGGAGACCGTTTCTTTGTCAGAAAAAATAAGGTTCTCTATGCAACGCCCCTATTTGCTATCATTATCCTGATTGAATTTACGGATATTATTTTTGCGATTGACTCTATCCCTGCGATCTTCTCCATTACTACGGATGCCTTCATCGTTTATACCTCGAACATATTTGCCATTCTGGGACTAAGAAACTTATACTTTGTACTTGGAAAATTACATGAGAAATTTAAATATGTGAAATACGGAGTTGCAGCGATTCTTACCTTTACAGGAGTTAAGCTCTGTATTGTGTTTTTTGATATCCATATACCGGTGGAGTGGTCTCTGCTTGTAATCTTTACTCTTCTAGCCGGAAGTGTAATCGCATCAGTGGCATTTACGAAAGTTCCATTGGAGAGCGAAGCGAAATAAGTAACCACAAAATCTGGTGCAGGCGGATATAATAATGTATTTAATTAATACTATCATATATTATTGGAATGTGCCGTAGGATAATTATTAGCCCAAAATTAATATAAATCGTAAATTTGTTCAATTTTAAGCATTTCTTAATTTGACGATTGGAAATCTGAGTGCTATAATCTTGCTGAATGTAAAAAACGTGTAAAACGACTTTTTGTTTTGCATAAGTAGCAGGGATTGTCTTCAGGAAAGTGAGTTTAGATCGATATGTCACGTCAATTGAAAGATGAAGCAAAAAAAAATAAAAAGAAAAATCATTTTCAACTGGGATTAGATTTAATGAAGCTGGAAAAACATCAGATTCTTCGATTAGTCATATATTCAGTTCTGATGGTATTCGCGTTAGAGATGCTGAGCCGACGTTCTGTTATGAAGGGACTGGGCTTTATCATGGCGAATCCATTGATGTTTGGATGTAATGTATTGATTGTTTTATTAACACTGTCAATATCAATGATGTTTTCCAAACGAAACTTCATGCTGATTCTAATATCAGTAATATGGCTCGGACTGGGCGTAACTAATTTTATTATACTATGCTTCAGGTCCACACCGTTAACGGCCATGGATTTTTATCTTTTAAAATCCGTATCGGGAATCATACACGTATATGTTGATTCGATTAAGATGATTCTGATTTCAGTCGCTCTGACTGCTATCCTGGCAGCGATGTTCCTCTTATGGAGGAAAGTAAAAAGGTATCAGATACAGATAAGAATTCCTTTGTTAATCATAGGGCTTTCCTCCGTATCTATGCTTCTTTTGTCAACCTTTGCCCTTAAGGTAAGTGCATTATCGGATGATTTCGGTAACCTGCCGGATGCATATGCTGACTATGGCTTTGCATATTGCTTCTCTAACAGCGTAATTGAGCGTGGTATCAAACAGCCGGATAATTACTCCCAGGAGCAAGTGGATCAGGTACTCAATGAGATTGACAATGGCTCTGATAAGCTCTATACCAATAATGAAACGACAACACAACAGACGGATCAATCCGGTCAGATTCAATCCTTTAACATAAATGAAACAGAGAATACTCAAGTAAAACCGAATATTATCATGGTTCAGTTGGAATCCTTTTTCGATGTAAATAATTTACTTGATTATTCCTTTTCCGAAAATCCGGTTCCTAATTATACGAAGCTGAAAGAAAATTATTCTTCCGGTTATCTTACGGTACCTGCATATGGTGCAGGCACTGTGAATACGGAGTTTGAAATTCTATCAGGTATGAATCTTGAGTTTTTCGGAACAGGAGAATATCCATACCGGACAATTTTACAATCTACGACAACGGAAAGCATCTGCTATAACTTGGCTGAGCTTGGCTATCACAGCTATGCAATCCATAATAATACCGCTACCTTCTATAATCGAGACAAGATACTTCCCATGCTTGGCTTTGATAATTTCAGCTCCCTGGAGTATATGAATAATATAGAATATAATCCTACCGGATGGGCAAGGGACAATGTGTTAACGGATCAGATTTTATCAGCATTGAATGCGGATGCTACACAGGACTTTGTTTATACCATAACAGTTCAATCCCATGGTAAATATCAGGATACCATAACGGAAGATGACAGAATTAAAGTCAGTGCTGATCCTGAGAAGAGAAAGAGCCTGGGTATTGTCAGTGATACCGGCTCGGAAACTGACGGTAGTTTGAATATCAACACGGATGAAGCCTACATGAATGAGCTGGAATACTATGTAAACGAGCTTTCACAGACGGATCAGTTTGTTGGTGAATTGACGAAGGCATTATCAGAATTTAAAGAGCCTACCATAGTTGTATTCTTTGGAGATCACCTTCCACCACTTAATTTCCAGAAAGATGACCTGATTAACGGCAACACCTTTCAGACAGAATATGTAATGTGGAGCAATTATCCGATGGAGAACAAGAAGCTTGATCTGGCAGCTTACCAGTTAAGCCCCTATGTAATGGAACGTGTCGGCTATGATAATGGTTTATTGACGAAATTCCACCAAAGATGTGTTGATAATCCGGATTACCAGGATGACCTTAAGCTCCTGCAATACGACATGTTATATGGAAAACAATACGTATATAATGGCACAAATCCATATGTAGCGCCACAGATGAAAATGGGCATCAAAGATGTTAAGATTACGGATGTGGCACTCAGAGGAGATTCCATTTATGTATACGGAGAGAATTTTACTCCCTGGAGTGTAGTTAATATCAATGATAAGTCCAAAGAGACGACATTCATTGATGAAAATACTCTGTCGATTCCATATGAAGATTTAACGGATGCTAATATTACGGTAGCTCAGGTAACCGATAGCAATAAAATACTCAGTCAGAGTGCAGTTTATACGAAATAATAATACAAATGGGTCTGCCGCAAATTTAGTGTTAAGCTAAATTCCGGCAGACTCTTATCTATTTATTTAGACGTGCCAACCTGACCAGGAGAGGCATGACATATGGGTAAACAGCTAAATGTTATTTCCGGGTTAAATCTTCTATTATCTCTGCCATCGGCATGTTCCATTCATTACTTATCATAGGCTTTGTTTTTTCAAAAAATTCCTTATCATGAGGATGCATGCATACCTGCTGCTTCTGGAGTAATTTAATACAGATAAATACTACGGATTTATCAGTAAATTCCTGGAATACTTCTTCGTTCTTAAAATCATCAATCGGCATTCCTACATGATCAATATCTGCGTCAAATACTGCGGTCCATTCAAGCTCACAGAATACAGGCTCATTGAGGATTTCAACATCTGATCTGTCAGCTTCTCTGATGTTCTTACCCATTCTCTTCTCGTCAAAATATCTTGCTACCATTGGAGGTAGATTCGGCATAATTTGCGGTTTCTCACGGAAGTCTACTTTTGTAAATACCTTGAATGGAATATGAGCGGTGGTGTCTTTAATTGTTCCGCCTATTGCATTACCTCTGCTGCAGGTCTTAGAGGAATATTCAATATTCTTACGGATAAAGCCTTCAAGGAAAACTTTATTGGTCGGCGGAATGAATCTACATTGATTTAAGAATACTTGCTTTTCTACTCTTTTGATTTCAAAAGCAGGATCATTTAATCTGATTACAGCTTCTGAATCTATCTGTACAACAAATTCCGCAAGAACCTTTGGAATTTTAAATTCGCCGCTTTTTACAGGAAAGTTTTCAGCACCCGGAAGGGTATCGAAACTAACAACGGCTGCATCGCAATCTGTGTCACATTCGTGACTTGCATGTGAAGTTGAACTTAATACAGAGGCATGATTAGTATTATATTTATCCATTATTCATTTCTCCTTTATTAATCTATGGATATTTTCAATTCATATCCTACTATATACTATTCATATGCTGTAATATTGTGATAGATTTTAATAAATTATGTCACATGAAGTCGAAATAATTTACGTCTTCAAGATGAAGTACCTCTGAAAAACAGCTGGATTTTTTCTTTCAATGGTAGTCAATGGAATTTAGAATTGTTATAATAGGATAAATGAAAGTTGTAAAGTAAATAGCTGCATTCATGATGTTTACCAATACTAATATTTGAATATAATACGGAGGGGTATCATGAAAGGGAATGATAAGTTAAGAATTCAATCGGTATCTGAAATAGAACATATAAAGCTTCACGGAAGAGGAACCGGGAACTTATCCCCTTTGACCCTATTCTGGACAGGAAGCGGGATTGAGCTAAATGTGAAGGCTTCTGAATTATGGGTTGAAGTAGAAGCCGATTATGATTTGTATGAGCCTTGGATCAGCATCCTGATTAACTCGGTACCGGTAAGCAGACAGATGCTGACAGCAGGCAGGTACTGGATCTGTATTTTCCGTGGCATGAATGAAAATATAGTGAAGAATGTCAGAATCGTAAGAGATATACAGGCAATGAGCGGAGATCCGGGATGTATGCTGCAGCTTCATGCAGTAAAATGCGACGGTGAGTTCATGCCGATAGAGGATAAACCCTATAAGATTGAGTTTATCGGAGACAGTATCACCTCCGGAGAAGGCGCAATCGGTGCGAAGCAGGAAGAGGACTGGATTCCTATGTGGTTCAGCTCTGTTTATAACTATACGGCTATGACGGCTGCTGCATTGAATGCGGATTACAGGGTGATTTCCCAGAGCGGCTGGGGAGTTCTCACCAGCTGGGACAATAATCCAAAATGTAACATCCCGGATTATTATGAGAAGGTTTGCGGTGTCCTTAACGGCGAGAAAAATAAAGCTCAGGGTGCATGGGAAATGAATGATTTTGCTTCCTGGAAGCCTGATGTTGTTGTTGTTAATCTGGGAACGAATGACGGAGGAGCTTTCCATTCACCCGAGTGGAAGGATGAAGCAACCGGGGAAACCCATAAACAAAGACTGAAGGAAGATGGAACCTTTCAGGAGGAAGACCTGAAGGCTTTTGAAGAAGCTGCAGTCAATTTCCTGATTAAGCTTAGAAAATATAATACCAATGCACAGATTGTATGGGCCTATGGTATGCTTGGTATTCCAATGATGCCGGCAATCAGGCGCGCTGTTGATGCATATGCTGCTAAAACAGGAGATAAGAAAGTATCTGTCGTTGAGCTGCCGGATACCACACAGGAAACCGTTGGTGCGAGACAGCATCCCGGAGCACCGGCACATGAGAAGGCAGCAGAGGCATTAACGAAACATTTAAAACAATTATTGTAATTGACGATAAGGATAAGGAGGAAGTATAAATGAAAATACTGATTGTATATTACTCATTAGAAGGGAATACCGAATTGATTGCTCAGAAGATCGCTTCCTATGTTAATGCTGATGTGTTGCGACTGATTCCTAAGAAGGAATATCCCTCCAGTGGCTTTAAAAAATTCTTCTGGGGTGGAAAAAGCGTTGTATTTGGGGAGAAGCCCGAATTGGAGACGTATCATGTTAATATTGATCAATATGATAAGATTATCATCGGGACACCAATTGGGCAGGTTCATATACTCCGCCGATTAAGACATTTTTAGCTCAGAACAAGCTGGAGGGCAAAGATATTTATCTATTTGCCTGCCACTCCGGTGGTGGCGCTGATAAATGCTTCAGTAGGCTGAAGGAAGAATTAAAAGCAGATACGGTCATGGGAACGGTTGATTTCTTTGATCCTAAAGTTAATCAAGGTGGGGACATTGACTCAAAGGTAAAGGAATTTTGTAAGAAAATCATGGAAGGAAATCAATAAGGTCAAGGAAGGCAACGAAATCAAGAAAGGCTGCAAAATCAAGGGAGGCAGCAAAATCAAGGAATATAACAAAATCAAGGAATATAACAAAATCAAGGAACGTAACAAAATCAGGGATTAATAAAATTAACAAAATCAAGGAACGTAATTAAAAATTCCTTGGTGAGAAATTTTATATGAAGTACAATAAGTGCAAGCTATAAATTATATAGAGTAATCGACCTCAAACATTTTTAAGAAAATTGTTTGAGGTTTTTTCTTGGCTCAGCTTATGATATTCTGGGATAGGGAATAGAAAGATGCTTTAATAAAAGTTTGAAACTGTTGTAGCGTGAAGAAAAACATCTTCACAAAGTGAATTGAAAAATACTTAATTCACCTCTGGAAAGAACTCTAAAATGAATTTCATAGGAAATTCATTTTATACTTCTTTAAGTTTTGTGCCGCCGCAAAGCGGCGAAATGTGCGCTAATATGAAAGGAGTAAGTTATGACGCCCACTAATTGCTAATATAATGCGAATTAAATATGTTCGATACGAACGGAAGGCCGGATGAAACAGGCTTTCTTTGTATGGGATACGGCATTAGAAGGTGGCTTACTTTACCAATATTTCATGATCATCAACACATGTCATAACACGCCGGTATTATTTCAGTGATACAGAAGCAATATTGCAGGTATCTGTATACCGGCTTAAAATTACAGATTTGACATACTGATAATGTAATGATAACAGACTGGACTGTAGGAAGTGGTACTTCTTACAGTCTTTTTTTGAAGTTTTTGTAGGGTATTTTAAAAGTACGGACCTTATGCCGTATCATGATTTCATTTTAAGAAGAGAGGATGAAGAATATGTCAGATGTATCATTAATCGGAGTTAAAAAATATATGGATGCAACCTTAGTTCTGAAAAATATCTCCTTCCTGGTAAATGAAGGTGAAAAAGCCGGTATTGTAGGTGAGAACGGAAGCGGTAAGAGTACGATACTGAAATTAATTGCAGGGATAATAACGTTAAATCACTGTGCCGGTTATCCAAATGCCCCAACACCCCTGGGCTATGATGAAGGCTGGGTTGTACGGCCTAAGGAAGCAACCTGCGCATACCTGGACCAGATACCTGACTACCCGCAAGGGGTAAGGGTAATCGATGTGCTAAACCTGGCATTTGAGGAGGTACACGGCATAGAAAAAGAGATGCGAAGCCT
>Ga0207800_1000404_pt1 | contig 12499 bp, 13 predicted proteins | sample LuqExpMetageno11_FD_187769 | JGI IMG/M metagenome (GOLD analysis project Ga0207800, IMG submission 187769) | Tropical forest soil microbial communities from Luquillo Experimental Forest, Puerto Rico - Sample 11 (SPAdes) | ecosystem: Environmental > Terrestrial > Soil > Tropical forest ...
TTCTTTATTTTCAAGCAGGACTATTTGTCAAAAACAAAAAAGAATCAGGCCGAGCCACAGGAAAAGCTATTGTTAAAATAATAATAATAATATTGGAAAAACAATATTTAAAAACAATACTCGAAAAAAGATATAGGAAAAAACAGTGTTGGGGATAGGACATCTGAGTATTGGGAGTGGGGGGAGTTCGGAGGGGGGTAAAAGTCTTGGCTGATTACAATAGAAAAAGATTTTTCTCAGATGCCTTATTAATAAATATGCCATGTATTATATAAAAATAAGGATATACTGTTAATTAAGGTGAATTTCCACCAGCACTTATATTTATTCAGGAAGATTTCTAGAATGAGGCCTACGAATCAAACCTAAGTTGGCAAATCTGAACCAAAGCTTGAAAAGCCACATAAATAATTGACTTGGACAGTCTCACGAATGACAAGGATTAAAAACAAAAATTAAAAAATTTGAACGCTAAGAAGTAAGAAAAATAGAAAATGAGAAATAAATGTATCTAACTTTGAAAAATTATAGCGATTCTAGACTATGAAGCAAATACGTCTCAGAAAACTAATTTATCTAAAAATAATTTATCTATTTCTCTGGAAGCCTCTTTTTGACAATCAATTTTTGTCGACAAGTTTTGCTTCCAGGATTTTTAAGGAGCCAGTGTCACCCTGCCATTCAATTTCACTTTTTACAATCTCAATCCGCTTTTTAAAAAAGGGAGCATCAAGCACAACAGTCTCGTATTCTCCGCCTTCTCCGGCCATGTGGACCATGTACCGTTTGTTCAGGGCTTTAAGATGTTCAATCGAATTTACATTTATAGGGCGGCCCAGCCAGGATTTGTCGAGACCATCAGCTGCGACCCTAACGATCCGGATATCGAGCACTTTTGCCATCTCGTTAAGCAATTCTTCAGGATCTCTGTGCCAGAGGGGGGTGTAGACCTTAAGCCCCAGAGAGTCGCAGATTTTCTGCACTCTACCTGCCTGGTACTGGGATTCAATCGCACCTACGGATACCCCATCTACATCCACTTTCTTGAGAGCAAGGGTCAGGTCATCTAGTTCAAGTTCCTTTATTCCACTGGACTCTTGCTGAATCAATGGGATTTCACAGGCGGCAGAGATTAGTTCTACCATATGGAGGTTGACGGAATGATACATATAGGAATCGTCCCTTGCGGGAATAATATTGATCAGGTGGGTGACTTCATGCCCTTCCTGGAGGGCTTTATATATGGCAAAAATCGAGTCCTTGCCACCGGAAACCAGTGCTGCGAGTTTCATCTGCATCCCTTTTTGTTTTACTATTTTTTAGTACCTTGGGGGTTTATAATGCGTGGATCATTAAGTAATATTTTATATATTTTTTGACTTTTCATCATACTAATTCGCAATTCAGCACTCTTCCTCAAGCTTTCCAAAGTTAGCTTCATAACGGGCTTTCATTTCGTCCCAAGTGGGAAGACCTGTCTGACCACCCCGCATCTGTATAGCAAAAGAGGACACAGTAGACCCGATTTTCCCACAGATGGAAAGTGAGTATCCTCTTGTGAAAGCCAAAAGGAAACCTGCCCTGTAAGCATCTCCTGCTCCGGTGGGATCTGCAGCTTTGACAGAAATTACAGGAATTACGAATTCTTCTTTATCGGTATAGATCCGACTACCCTTGGAATCGTATGTGACCACGATGATATCAATCATAGCTTTGAGTTCAGAAAAGCTTTTTCCGGTTATCTCCGAGACTCGTCTGATTTCGTGCCGATTCGCAAAAAGGATATCAGTATGGGTAAGTATGATCTCAAGGTTTTCTTTTGAATAAGTAACAAGATCCTGGCCTGGATCGAAGGACACGAAGCCGGCAATTTGTGCAAGCTTAGCATTATAGACTGAGTCTGCGGTTGCAAGATGGACAAAGTCTACAGGTTGAGGGTCCAGTCCTTTGAATTTTGAAGAAGCTCCCCAGTAAAAATAGGTCGTCTGGTTCTCTTCCCTGTCTGTGAAAATAAATGCTTTAGAAATCTTCAGGTCCTCAATTTTGTAAAGGCGAGAGAGGTCAACATTCGCTTCTGTAAGGAGTTTTTCATATCCTGAGCTTGCGAAATCCGTACCAACAGGGGAAATTAGCTGGCTCTTTCCCCCCAGTTTTGCAATGGCAACCGCAATATTTGCAGCTCCTCCACCAGGATATTCTTCATAATCAATTACAGGGGACGATTCGTTTTTTCCTGCGATATTTTCAACATCTGCAATATAATCAAGGGCAGTATGCCCTACGACGGAAATTACTTTGTCCATGTAGTATCCTCTTTCTTCGTGGGTTGTGAAAAAGCCCGGATCTTTGAGTCAGATAACTTTGAAAATCAAGCATGCAGGAAAGATAAACTCGTTCTTCGCTAATTTCTATTAATGGTAAGTGCTATTTTTCACCTGAGATCTCTTTTCAGCCGCGTATCTCTTCAGGTCAGGTCTGAACAAAAACCGGAGACATAACTAGCCGTAACATTGTGTTTTTCCTATCCCTACTGACAGGTTTTGGGAAAAACTGTTATTTGCTTGCTTTGCTTTTCTGCTGCTGTTCGCCCTTCTCGACTGACCTTTCGAATTCAGTCACTTCAACAACTGTTAAAGGAATGTCCCTGAGAGATTTTCCTATAACGGATTTTGCAATCCTTTCCGCGTGTTCAGCAGATTCGGCATCAAAAACTTTCATCTCAAAAACGAGACCCACAAGAGCGGTGTTTGCTGCTATGAAAACACTGCTAAAAGGTTCGCCACATACCGGGCAGGATGTAGTTCCCACGTCAACCTCTACAAAATCCAATTTAGGGTTCAGGCGTTTTCCAGCTTCTGAAATTGCGACTCCTATAGCGTCATCAGCCGTCTTTACATCTCTAACCAACCAAGCTGCTTCAAGTACCACATGGAAGTTTTTCATTATCGTCCACCATAATTATTCAATTATACGCATTTTTTAAGGAAATTTCCCGATAGGGATAAAGTTTTTTACAGAATCTAAAGAATAGAATAAAGTATATAAATTATTTCTGCTTCAAATAGAATAGTATCACGTTTACTTTTATATGGTTTTTCAGTTAAGTTTTTGAGTCTTAGTTCTGCAGTTTTAATCTCTCTAATTGAGGTATCTATGCTTTCTCTCTGGTATCAAAGTTCAGGCATTTTTGATTTTCTTCCTCTTTTAATCTCTTTTTTCTCTTTTATTTAGATAGTAAAAAGAGTCTCATCATCTACTGCAAAAACTCCAAGCTTTGCTCCTGCATCGAGCCAGGCATGACCATAGCTAAAGGAAGCAAGGGCATTTACAGGGTCTCTATTATCCAGAAAATAAACTCCGTCTTTATAATAGGCTTCTGCCATCGTATAATAATCCTTTGCAACGGCGTACATATGAGACCCCTGAATTGGAGCATATTTTGCTTTCTGGAGTGCTCTTTTTAACATATCCTCGTATCTTCTAACTTTTTCGTCCAGATCGGCAGGCATCACATCACCTGGAAGTATTTTAGCAAATATTATTCTTTGTCTTTATTCCACTTTTTTCATAAATCCTATCGGGCCTCCTGCAAGTTTCACAAGCGCTTCAGCTTCAAGAAAGTGCAGTTTTCCAGGAATTACAAGGATGTGGAGAGGTTCTCCAAAATCAAAGTCTTTCAGTTTTTCCGCATAATCTGCTTTTATAACTGGGCTTTCCGAACCTGCTCTTGCTATTCCCACTGCAGCAGCTCCATGCATAACTCCTTCTTTCCTCTGTTCTTCGACTTCCAGAAGAAGCTCAAGTGCAGTGTTTATAGTCATATAGCCTTTCTCCTTATCTATATCTAGGAATACCAGAGTATGTAGACCCAATTCCAGGTTTTGTTTTATAATATCATAAGGAGTTTCCGAGATTACTTTTGTTCCTCTCCTGCTTTCATAAGGGTGAGGAATACTTGCGGATTTCCCGAAGTGGTAGTTCTGAAGTCCTGTAAGTCCAGAAACAGCCGAAGCAATGGAGGCTCCATGAATCAGGTGTGTCTCTATTCCCAGTCTTTCAGCCCTCAGGCGCAAATCTACATGGGTTGTGGATACCATTGTATCTCCGCCAGTCAGAAAGCAGAGCTTCCTATCCCTTGCCTTATTGAGCCAGTCAGGATGCTGCTCCACGTCCTCTCTCGAAAGCAAAAAGACTTTCTTTCCATAGAGTTCCTCCATTTTTTCAAGGTTTGTGCCCATGAGATAGGATGTATAGAACTCTGCATAAACTAAATCAGCTTCCCTAACAGCCTCAAGTCCTTTTAAAGAGATGTCACATTCATCAAAAAGGCCCAGACCTATAAATGTAAGCATAGTCCGCTTTAAGAGTCCTGTTGGTTTAAAGCTTTTTCTTCGGATAGCTCTAAGTAAATAATAACCCTTTATTTTCCTAATTTGCAGGTACTCTTAACTTATTTATATCTGAAGCTCAATACTACAATGGGCTTACGACTGTAGTTTTTAGAGGGGTTTTTATCATGGTTAAAGTTACACTTATTCATGCTAGTTGGTGTACTGCCTGTCCAGCAACTCGTAGACTCTGGAAAGATCTGAAATCCGAGTATGATTTTGAATACGAGGAGATCGATGTGGAAACTCCAGAGGGACAGGCACTGATAGATAAATACGGTATAGTTGGAGTTCCCACGACTATTATTGATGGGGAAGTAGCTTTTACAGGCCTCCCGAAAAAGGCTGATGCTATATCCCGTATTAGTTAAGTTTACCCTAAAAAGTAGTTTTTCTGAAACTATTTTTCTGGATTTAGGAGACAAGTATGTACGACCTTATAATTATAGGAGGAGGACCTGCAGGGCTCGCAGCCGGTATTTATGCCGTACGCTTCGGACTTAAAACTCTGGTTCTTGAAAGAAGCGAAATTAGCGGCCAGATTTCACTTGCAGATATAGTGGAAAATTATCCTGGCTTTCCCACTATCTCAGGGCTTGAACTAATGGAAAAATATAAAGCTCATGCTCAGGCTGTCGGAGTAGAAACAAAGATAACTGAAGTTCTCTCTGTTCGTGCTGAAGGCGAAAAGAAAATAATCTCCACTGACAGTGGAGCTCTTGAATCAAGAGCTGTCATAATTGCTACAGGAGCAAATCCAAAGCGTCTCAACGTGCCTGGAGAAAAAGAATTTCTCAGTAAAGGAGTTTCTTACTGCGCCATCTGTGACGGGCCTTTTTTTAGAAACAAAACTGTTGTAGTGATCGGGGGAGGTAACACAGCTATTACTGATGCTATTCTCCTTTCAAAGACTGCTCAAAAGGTCTATCTTGTTCACAGGAGAGATAAGTTAAGAGCTGCAAAAGTCCTTCAAGATAGGGTTTTTGCAACTCCAAATATCGAATTCATTTTCAATGCTAATATCCTTGAAATCATAGGAAGCAGCGAAGGAATTCGAAGAGTAGAAAAAATAATCTTTAAAGATCTCAAAAGTGGAGAACAGCACGAACTAGCTACAGACGGTGTTTTTATTTATGTGGGCATTCATCCAAACACTGAGATCATTGATGTGGAAAAGGGTGAGGAAGGTTTTATCAGGACGAATCGTTTCCTTGAAACCTCAGAGAAGGGCATTTATGCTGTTGGAGATTGCAGCGACACACCTATCTGGCAGCTTGTGGCAGCAGTTAGAGATGGGGCACTTGCAGCTACTACGGCAAGCGTGTATGTAGATAGCTTCAAAAAAGGGACTATATGATAATATCTAAATCAGGTTTTCCTGGCTGAAGTTGCCTGATAAAGATTACCTGAAGAATTATTTAAATCAATATCTCCGGGCTGAAATCGCCTTAAATTTAAATTGTTCAAAATTCGAAATTGTCCATTAATTCTAAAAGACTAGCCAGTAAACCTGTTCTGCTATCACTTTCATTTTTTGTTTTTTTCAGGTTTATTCCAGCATCTGGTTGATTTTATTGTAGAAATCTATGATCAGTCTTGTTGCCTCGTTGTCCATGTTCAGCTGGAAAGTCCGGATTTGCTTCCCCAGAGGCTTTTCTATAACAATGCCCGATGCAATCAAAGGAGTAATAACCCTTGATACGCTGGAGTGAGATAGACCGGTTTCTTCAGCTATTCCCGAAAGGTAAGTAGATTCATTCTGGTGTTCGATCAGATTCTTAAGGACTGTCATCTGTGCGGTTTTTCCAAAGATTCTTTCCATTGGATCCATTTATATCATCCCAGAGGTGGCTGTTCTCCGTAAGTGATTCTTATTTCCAATATTAACTTGCTATTTACGGTTATAAACTTATCTCCTTATTGGGTAATCCGACGATCAATAAAAATTCTTCTGAATATTTGGGTAACTCTGTCCCTGCCTACTGTGCTAAGTTTGAAGTACCGTTTATTTGGAAAGATTTCAGAAATGTTTAAGATCTAATAAAATGTATACTGTATGGTGATGGAGGGTGATGAATAATAAAAATCTTGATCATGATATTTTGAAATTAATTGAAGCGCAGCCTGAAATAAGTGATAGTGATATTGCCTCTAGTCTTTCAGTTCCGGAGGAACTAGTAAAGGCCAGCATTGCAAATCTTAAGGACACAAGGCAGAAAATCCTGATTATGGGCAATGGAAGCAATACTTCCAATATTAAGGCAACTCTTGAAGCTGAAAATTATAATGTTGTCAAAGTTCCTGGAGGCTTTCCTGCACTTGAAGTCGTAAAAGCTGAAAAACCCGACCTTGTCCTGCTGGACACCGAGCTTGCAGATCCTGAAAGTTTTAAAATCTGCAAACAACTTCGAACCAGTTCAAAGTACTGGTGGATACCGGTAATGGTGCTCAGTGAAAGAGGCGGGGCGAAGAACAGGGTTGAAGCTTTTGAATCGGGAGTTGATGATTATGTTACTACGCCTTTTAATCAAATGGAACTGCGAGCTAGAGTGGGAATGATCTTGAAGCGTAATTATATATGACTCTAATATAACTCTAGAGCCTTATTTTTAGAAAAATTCTTTTTATCCTAAAACTTTACAAACTGGAAAAATTGCTCTAAAAGATCTTCTTAGGGCATCCCTTTGAAACTTTTCAATTTTTTGGACGTCTCAGAATATTCTTAGGCGTCTTTATTAGAGGTATTTATTAAGCGTCTTACTAAATATTATTATAGGGTTGACTTTCTAAACCTATAACTAATTTTTTTCTGTCCATTGAAATACCCCCAGATGCTCCTTTTCGTTATTTTTTGAAAGATCATTAGAATAAGCTTTTAGGAGCTGAAAAGCTGTGAGAAGATGAATAGGATCTTAATTTAAGTATCTTGACCTAAATTAAGAATCTTAAGATCCTAAAGATTTTCAATTACTTAATGCGAAAAGCTAATAATCAGACTTTTGACAAGCCGCAAGAGGATAGAATCCCAACTTTTGGCGAGATTAAACTTACTGAAGTTTTAATGTTTTATTTTATAGATCCATTTTCTCTAGGTCAGGGCAAAATCACGGATATAATAGAGGAAAAATGGGAAAATTTGAGACTAAGATAGATATATGTTGTTAACTTGAGTAAAAAATGAAAAAAATGGTCTGAAATTGTTTCACTTTATCAATTATTGGCTGCAATATAAAAAACTTTATATTTAAAATAATAAAGTATAGAAATATTTCAAAATCCTTAAAAAAGAGCAAAACATAAGTTATTAACTGTAAATATGTCCTCAAACGCACATTATTCTGTGTAACTGTAAAATGTCCTTATTTTTGGTACGGAACTAAAGTACAAAATTGATTTAACGCTCTGAAGGCATATATTATTACTAGAGTAGGATGCGATAAACGGTAAAAAAAATGTGATCGAAAAAAGGTGTGGTTGGGTGATGACTCCGAACGAGTGGTATAATAAAGGTGTTGCACTCCATGAACTTAGACGATTTGTAGAAGCTCTGGATGCATACGACAAAGCTCTGGAAATAAGCCCTGATAATGCAAAAATTCTGTTTAATAAAGGGATGGTTCTGAAGAGCCTATTCAGATATAATGAGGCTCTCGATGCCCTTAATAGATCTCTTCAGATTAATCCCGCAGATGCGAAAACCTGGTATTCCAAAGCTGAACTGCTTATAGGTCTTATGCAGTATAGTGAAGCTCTTGATGCATGTTCTCGGGCTATATACCTTTCTCCTGAGGATCCCGAAGTCTGGTACAGGCGGGGAGTGGCCCTAAGGGATATGAAGGCGTACGAAGACGCTATGGATGATTTTGAGAAGGCTATTAGCCTTTATGAAAGAAATTACGATATGAGGTCTATGAGCGCAAGCGAATGGTGCAAGAAGGGTATGGGGCTCTGCAAGATAAAGAGTTATGAAGAGGCTATTAGCGCGTTTAATAAGGCTCTTGAGTTAAATCCTTCAAATGGGAAGGCTCTTTATAACAAGGGTGTGGCTCTCCGCTGGCTTGGAAAGCATGAAGAGGCGAAACTTTATATCGAAAAAGCTGTGGAGGTTTTTGATACCAAGATAAAAGCAAATCCTGAGAATGCCAGGTTCTGGTATAATAAAGGAATTGCCTTGAGAGACCTGGAAAAATACAAAGAGGCACTTCAGGCTTTTGAGAGAGCTATTGATATTAATCCAAGTTTTACAAAAGCCTGGATTGGTAAAGGTATCGTATACGACAGGATCAAGAAACACCAGAAGGCAATGGAGGCCTACGAAAGAGCAGTCGATATAAATCCGATATATTCAGATCTCCTTTGAGTAGCCAGATCTCAGTTTATTTCATAAATACAAAGTCCCAAAGCCAGAAAAAGCTATTAACTGAGAATTCCCTTTGGAAGTTTCAGGCTGGCGGCCAAAATTTTTTTTGTCCTGATATATATAGCTTATAGGTTCAGGTTTAATAGTATATCTGCTCATAACCCAAGTTTTTAGGCCAAGCAAAGCCGCTGTACTATTCGATCATGCTGTTTTTGATCAAACTTTTTTTGAAAAAGTTTGCAGGCAAGTCTGTTTAGATCCAAGGTATATCAAGCACGTCCAAAAATTTATTGAGCCTGATATCAAAACACTTGTCCGCTTCTTCTTTAGGTCTCCAGTCTCCATAGGCAGCATATGCGGTTTTAAACCCAAGTTTGTGGGCAGGTACAATATCCCTTTTGATGCTATCTCCAACCACCAGGATTTCCCCTGGCTTTATCTCTAGAATCTCAAGTGCAAAAAGAAAATGTGCAGGATTTGGTTTTTTTGTGTCCGTCATATCCGCAGCCACGATAAAATCGAAGTAATTTAGAAGCCCGACTCTTGTAAGTCTTGCAAGGGCGTGATGCGTATCCGCATCTGTTATGATCACAAGCTTTAAACCTAGTTCCTTTAGCTTACCAAGAGTATCTGTTACAGCTGGATAGAGTTTGAGACTTTGCAGTTTTTCCCTTTCATATATATCACAGCACTTCCTATAGCTCTTGATTGTAAAAAGATTTCTTTCCTGCATGTAATCTCGAATATTTTCGTAGTCTTCAAAACCGTAAATTCCTCTCAGGAAATACCTGAAAAGTTCCGACGAGTTCCCAGCTGCAGAACCTTTTTCCGTTCCAAGAAAAGAGAGAATTTCTCTGCAAGCTTCTAGTTTTGCAGCTACAAAATCAAAAAGGGTATTATCCATGTCAAAAAGCACAGCTTTTAGAGTTTCAGGGCAAATATGCTCTGCATCTATATGGATTACGTTCCTATTCTTCTCAATTTTTTCCATTTTCTTTGGACCTACCGTTTTTTCAAATATTTGTAGATCATACTTTTTCCTTCTCTTTTTGCCTTTCGGGAACTTTTTTCTGGATTTTATGGGGAGAGGCTATAAAAGCTATAAAGGACAGATGTATAAATCATAGACGAACAAGAAATTTAAGTATATAACGGATGCGGGCGCTTAAGAACCCGTCGATCTATTATAAAAGGCAGAGCAGGAAATATTTATATGAGTTCCGACGAACCAAAAGATAAAACCTTCAGAAAAGAAGGCGGGGAAGAAAAATCTGAAGAAGAGACGGTTTCCGAAAATATTTATGTTTTAAATGATTCGGGGGATATAGGTAAGCAGGAAGTGAGTGACGAAGTCTATGCAACCGAACTTAACGAATACGGACTTGACCTTCTCAGGTTTGGCAAACTTAATGAGGCAGTTGTGGCTTTTGAGAAAGCAATCGAAAAGGATCCAGAGAATATAAACCTATTAAACAATAAAGCTCAAGTCCTTGAAACCCTTGGAAAATACGAAGAGGCTCTTAAGCTTTATGAAAAAGCTATCAAAATTAATTCTGAGGATCCAGATATCTGGAATAATATGGCTTTCTCCCTTTCTCAGGTTGGAAAATATGAAGAAGCTATTAAAGCCTATGAAAAAGCTCTTGAGCTAAGGCCGGACTATCCCAATGCATGGTATGGAAAGGCTTTGAACCTGAGCCAAGCTGGGGACTATGAGGCTGCGATCAAGGCCTATGAAAAAGTTCTTGAGGAAGATCCAAGTTATAAAGAAGCTTGGGTAGGAAAGGGCATAGCGCTAGGGCAGATAGGTAACTATGACGAAGCAATTATCGCATACGATAAAGCACTCGAACTTGATCCTAACTTTACCGAAGCCTGGCACTATAAAGGCGTAGATCTTGATAGCCTTGGCAGTTACAGGCAAGCCTTGAAAGCTTATGAGAAAGCTGTGGAGCTGGATCCTGAAAACGATGATGCTTGGAATAATATGGGAATAGACCTCGAAAACCTCGAAAAGTATGACGAGGCGATTAAAGCTTTTGACAAGGCAATTGAAATCAACACTGAAAATGCTGATGTCTGGTACAATAAGGGCTTTACTCTCAGCCAGATGCAGAAATTTGGGGAAGCCGTAGAAGCATACAGAAAATCTACACAGCTTGATCCAGAGTATTTAGAGGCCTATTCCAGTCTGGGTTTCGTGCTCGCCCAGCTCAAGCGTTTCGAAGAAGCTCTGGAAATTTATGAGCAGGCACTCAAACTTAATTCTGAAGCTGCAGACTCATGGTTCGGGAAAGCTATTTGTTTGAGTTTCCTTGGACGAGAAGAAGAAGCTGAAGAAGCGTACAGAAAAGCTGTAGAAATTGATCCTAGATATGCTGAGGTGAGTGGAGATATCCAGTAATCGGATTTCCAAAAAAATATGCCACTTTATTTCTTTAACATATATTACATTTTTATTTATATAAATAAGTAGCGCAGTCGGCCGAGAACGTCATAAGTCTCAAATAGCTACGCTTATTTTTATTTGAAATTTATGCTAAAAGATTAGTCTAAAAGTATTGTACTATGGGCAGAATCCTTATCATCACTGATTATTACTTGATGATTTAGCCTTGACTCAGAGTTATTGGATTACCTGCCCATATATTATTATTTACTTATTCAGTCGTCTCTGCAAGGTATTAAGAAGTTACTTTGACTACAGTCCTATTTACAGTAGTATTAGGTCCCTGTATAGTGGTCCTGTTTACGGTAGTGTTATTACCCTGTATAACTGTCCTATTTACAGTAGTATTATTGCCCTCTATGGTGGTCCTACTCACTACTTTAACTGGAGTTACTTCTGTAACAGGGGTCTCTTTTATAACTGCAGTCTCAGTTACAGTCTTGACCGGAGTTCCCGTTTCATTTGGAGCCCCACTTTTCTGACCAGCGCATCCTATTGCGAGGAATACACCGAACAACACTATCAATATAACAATTGCTTTTCTCATATTTTCCCTCCACTTAAATCATGTGTTTTATAACAGATGCTTTATAATTGATATTGAGGTTTTATAATAATTGCTGCTAGATTCTGAACATAATTCTTCTTATTATCTGTCGTATAGTACCTTGATTTCTCTGAAAATAGAGATTTTCAGTTAAATCAATGCGCTTCTTTTTCTTCTGGTTTCATTCCCTCCTGAATTATAAAAGAAGAGTTTCTATAAATGAGGTTGCAGTAAACCATATTCAACTCTGTAGATCAATTAGAAAAATAATTTCAGCTCATTGATGAGAAAATAGAATATAGAATAATCTGAAAAAGTGAGATCGTTTTTAAAAGGCTTTTTTGTTAAAATCGAATAATGTAGAAAAGTGCCTTTTAAGTAAAAACCAACTTATATGTTTCTTATTCTGTTTACCAAACGAAAATTCACAGTTATCGCCTTATGTATATAGAAATTCATATATAATAGGCGAATTAAGCCATAAATTTTGAGACTAGAAGCAGAGTCACGGGTTACCCTTTATCAAATTAGTAATTATTAACAGCAGTTACTCTTATTACTCATACACTGCTTGTATTATTTCCAGCTTGAACATTCTCTAAAATACGCGCCTTTTTTCTTTGAGTACTACTTATATGTTTAGTTATATTTTGGCTACCGGTTGCGCTTTTGTTTTCAGTAGCAGTATAGTTTTCAGCTGGAGTTACTGCTTCAGCTGGAGTTACTGCTTCAGCTGGAGTTACTGCTTCAGCTGG
>Ga0207800_1000408_pt1 | contig 12466 bp, 7 predicted proteins | sample LuqExpMetageno11_FD_187769 | JGI IMG/M metagenome (GOLD analysis project Ga0207800, IMG submission 187769) | Tropical forest soil microbial communities from Luquillo Experimental Forest, Puerto Rico - Sample 11 (SPAdes) | ecosystem: Environmental > Terrestrial > Soil > Tropical forest ...
TAACTTTTGTCGGTGAAACTTATCATAAAAGAGGTATACCCTTTTTTAATTACTATATACCATTATTTTACACTTACCCGAGAATAACTTTACCCTATGCAACATTCTTTATAATTTGTTACATATTCGACATTTTTTGTAATATTTTAATTTAAAACTTAATTAAAATTAAATTTACCAGTGGTTTGGGATGAATTGGATAAGGAAGTAACTCCTGGGAACTCCCGTTCATGTAAGAACCAATACTCTTTACCTCGTTCTCCACATGGGTTAACTAATCGATGTATCCTTGTTCTGTTTCTTGCCTCACTCAAATCAACATCCTCTGCTTTCTCATTTTCCAAATCCAGCTGAATATTCAGTCCATATTACCTTGCTAACTTATCTTTTAGCTCTACTTCATGTGCAAAAGGCTTTTCACTTTCCAGCCTAGATTGTTCCATATCTCGCTTATACTGATCTAAATCCTTAATCAGAAATCCTCATATTCCGATAATCCATGAAAGGTATTCTCCAACTTCACCAGATTACTGACCGGACTAGCACTAAGCTTGATTATTTCACGAGAATGAGTCCAGTACGGAACGAAGTTCCGTACCACCCATCCCCAATTTTAATTCCACCTATAAGCTATTTTTCGTCTAGGCATAAAAATCCCCCTCAAATCACTTGCACAAATTGCAATTAATCAAGGGGGAAAGCTATATATTTTAGTACTTAATCATTATTTATTGTACGATATCATTATTTTTAATTTTCAACATAACATTTTGTAATCGCTCAATAAATAATGATATGAAATACAATAAATACTGATATCAGTTTGACTGTATTTTGCTTATCTTTTATTGATTTTAGTAATATCAGTATTTCTTAAATCGATAACACTATTTATTGTATTTCAACACATTTTTCCGTTGCAACAGGATTATGGATTCAACATGTACACTATGGCTAAACTGATCCACCGTTCTCACCTTCACCAGCTTATAATCCCTCTCGCAAAGATACTTCAGATCCCTCGCCAAGGTTGCCGGGTCACAGGAGACATAGACCACTCTCTTCGGCGCCATCTTAAGGATCGTATCCAGAAGACTCTGCTCGCAGCCCTTACGGGGAGGGTCTACCACGATAACATCAGCGTGAATGTTCTCCTCCTTATATTTTTTCGGAAGTACCTCTTCTGCTGCCCCAACGAAGAACTGCGCATTATCGATCTGATTAATCCGCGCATTCGTCTTCGCATCCTCAATGGCTTGAGGGATAATCTCAACACCGTATACCTGCTTCGCTTTCTGGGCAAGGAATAGTGAAATGGTTCCTATTCCGCAGTACAGATCCCAAACCACCTCATCACCGTTAAGGTCAGCATAATCCAATGCTATATCATATAGCTTCTTCGTCTGAACCGGATTGACCTGATAGAAGGATAAGGGAGAGATCTGATATTTTACTGCTCCGATATAATCTGTAATATACGGCTCACCCCACAACGGAATTACCTGGTCCCCAAGGATAACATTCGTCTTCTCTTTGTTGACATTCAGGCAAATGCTCTTCATACCTTTTATCTTTAGCAATTCCCTAATCAGCTCCTCCTTATGGGGAAGCTGTGTTCCGTTCATCACAAGGCAAACCATTATCTCTCCGGTGCCGTAACCAACCCTCGTCAGGATATGGCGAAGAAGACCCTTATGACTCTCTTCCTCATAAGGCTCAATCTTATATTTCTCAATAAAAGAACGTATTACCCCAAGTATCTCTTCATTCACCTTCGCACCGATATAGCAGTGCCTGGTATCGATGATGGAATGTGTTCTTCCCGCATAAAATCCGATTGCAATACTTCCATCCTTGTTTCTTCCCACAGGAAACTGGGATTTGTTGCGGTAATAATAGGGCTCCTCCATACCACTGATGGGCTCCATCGGAATATCCGTAAAGCCTCCGATTCTGGCCAGGCAGCTTCTTACCTTGTTTTCCTTATACTCCAGCTGCTTCTGATAATCCAAATGCTGCAGCTGGCAGCCGCCGCATTTGGCAGCAATTGGGCATCTCGGTTCAACCCGGAAATGAGAGGGTTCAATCAGCTTTACCAATCTTGCATAACCATAAGTCTTTCCAGTCTTCATCACATGGACCAAGGCTCTGTCTCCCATCACGGTATCCTTAACGAACAAGGTATAACCCTCGTATCTTCCGATTCCTTCGCCTTCCGATCCGATATCTTCAATTGTTATTTCTACCTGATCATTTTTCTTTAATAAAGTCTGCATCCATTTCACCTGTACCCTGATTTTGTATAAACACAAGGATAAGGATATACGTCCATAGCTTAAATGCCTTAGTAACGATATCCCTATCAATGATAATCTCCATATAATCTGCCCCTAAACTCAGAGGGTTATCTATTAATCCATTTTCTTAACTCTTTGAACTTCTCTTAATGTTTGATTCAAATAACTTCTGGTAACCCATCCACTCCGTTTTCGGATCTCCGGAAGCAAGAAGCTCCGTCAATGTCTGAAGCTTGGCATCCGTATTATCTGCAAAATGCAGTGCCATAGCCTCCGCCGTTGCCGGCTTCTTCGGTGAACCATATTCTAATTCCCCGTGATGGGCTAAGATGCAATGAATCAGCTCATTTGCCAGCTTAGCCGGGAATTTCGCCATCTTCTTGATATGATTATTCACGATATTAGCGCCGATAAAGATATGTCCTAGCAGCTGTCCGTCATCGGTGTAATCATTTTCCGGAAAGGAGGATAACTCCTGTATCTTACCGATGTCATGAAACAGTGCCGCTGTAATCAGCAGGTCTCTATTCAGAATTGGATAACTGGTCGTAAAATATTCGCAAAGCTTTACAACACTTAAGGTATGCTCTAGCAATCCGCCGACAAATCCATGGTGAACACTCTTTGCCGCTGAATGTGTCTTGAAGTTCTTAATAAACTCTGCATTATTCAGGAAGAAATCCTCCGCTAACGCCTTTAGATTAGGCTCTTTCACCGCAGCGATACAATCCTTAATTTCACGGTACATAACTTCTACATCTTTATTGGTTACCGGGAAATAATCCTCCGGATAGTATTCCCCCTCACGGCCCTTGTAAATCTTACTGATGTTAAGCTGAAGAGCATCCTGGAAGCTGGTTACCCTTGCATCAATATGTACGAAATCCATCGCATCATATTGCTCTATCTCATTGCTGAAATCCCATATCTTTGCATCAATTGTACCGGTCTTGTCCTGTAAAACAAGAGAAACATAGCTCTTGCCGCTTTTACCGGTCAATGTCTGCTTGGATTTGCATAAATATATCTCATTTTTAATAAAATCGTTCTCTCTTAAATCCTGAATAAATCTCATTTTCTTTAACCTTTCTATTCGAATTGCTTCTTTGCCATTCATCTGCCTTTTATTATAACCTACCCCTGCAGATATATAAAGTATTAAAATAATTTTCTGATGGTTATCACATAAAAATGCTGTAAGCCGGAATACCCTGATCTCGTATAATCCGAAAATCAGATAAATTCATAGTTTACAGCATGTAAGTTTATTTTCTATTGAACTTTATCCGTCAGCGTAACGGTCAGCTCCATTTCTTTTTCAGAGGATCCTGATGTTCTCTTGATTTTGACACTTACCTTCTGACCGGAAGGGAACCTTGAAATCGTATTATAGAAATTATTCGTATTTAAAATGGTCTGTTCACCAATGCTAAGGATAATGTCTCCATTTTTCAAGCCAGCTGTAAAAGCAGGAGAATCCGATAAAACCTCATTTACGTAAATACCATTCGTAATGTCATGCTCCTTCTTTGCCGCTTCCGTCATATCGTCCGCTTTGATACCAAAATACGCACGGGGCTGCTGATTACTCATCTGTTCAATGATTGGAAGTAACTCGCTAATTCCGATTACTGTACTTAATTCTTTATTCACATCGTCTTTTAAGGTACGTGTGATCAGCCCAATGACCTGTCCATCCATATTAACGATAATGCCGTCACTGTAAGCATTGCTGGCCATATCCGTATTGAAAAGCTCTATCCTGTTGTCAGTAACATTTGCCCAGCTTCCCTTGCTGGTAACAATTCCTATATCCATCGACCCTATATGTCCGTTCGGGTTGCCTAAAGCAATTACCGGAGTTCCAACAGTTACCGTTAAGGACTCACCAAGCTCTGCCACCTGAAGACCATTTAAATAAATCTTTGGAATGTCGTCTACCGAAACAGCAAGAAGTGCCAGGTTGAGTTCACTTTCATAATCCTGAAGCACCGCATCTACATAGGTTTCTTCAGAGAATTTTATTTTAATGCTTTTCGCATCTTTTACACAATCAAGGCTGGCTAAGATTAGAAAATCTGAATTATTATTTGCTACGATGACGCCAGACGTATTCACTGTCTTTTCTACAGCATTGCCGAATAAATCCAACACTGAAAATGTACTTGTAATATATACCTGCGACTTATTGGCCTCGTACGCCACTTCATCAATTAGATTGTTCATCTTCAGATAATCCTCAAGATTTGCATCGATTTTCTGAATTACCGGATTCGGGGTTGTCTGATCCACCTGCGTATCCTCTGATGGTGACGGCGTCGGGGAAATGTCCGTTCCTTCAGTCCCCGTACCCGTTGTTACATTAGTATCCGTTCCACTCGGATATTGTGTTGGAAAGGTCACCGGTGTTTTCGTATCTTCCTCTTTATGTAACAACTTATAAAGCCTGGGTTCTGTAATAACAAAGGTTAATGCCGCAATAAGACCGAACAGAATTGCCAACAAAAGCGTCATCAATAGCGGAAGCAGTCGTTTCTTAATCTTTTTGCGTTTTTTCTCTATCACTTGTTCCTTAATAAATTCAAATTCACTATTTTCTTTGTTGTCCTTATCGTTCTCAGACATTCATTTTCTCCTTATGGAACTGGGTTGTACAATAATTAGCTGTGGCTAATGCATAAGTCCTATTCTAGCATCGACATGTGAACAGAATATGAATTATTTGTAAACAAACGAGCCTTCACATTATACTTTTGGAAAATCTGTTCTTAATATGTTAAAGGTATTATATAGATTAATCGTTCCATATCCCCAATCCTGGTTTGGATACTGCAAATATCTGCTCCTGTCAGCGCCTCGGATCAGATATTTTTTTACGATTGTAGAATTCATATATGGATAATATCCATTAATAATCCCCCATTCCAACAAAATTGCATTGATACCGGCAGTATGGGCAGCTGCTAAGCCAGTTCCGGATGCACTAGTAAAATCCTTCTTCAAGGTTGGAACTGTTATATTTACACCTGGGGCTGCCAAATCCGGTTTAATATCATTATTTCTTGTATAGCCCTTACTTGCCTTATCATACAAGCTCTTATTACTGGGATTATAGGCTGTAATCGTAAGAGGTTTCATTGTATTTCCCGGTGAGGTAATGGTAGTAAACCGATCAGGATCAATGAAATATGTATCACTGGTTATAAATTCACCCATCGGCAGCCAAATATGAAAATTACCCGGAAGATTCCCTTTACTGTAAATTTGTAATCTCCAAACCCCCATTGCAGGATTTTTGAAACGCAGTAATATCAACTGTTCTCCGGTAGAGGTTTCAATCAGTCTATAATTTACGGATATTGTTGTTGTTTCAAATACAAAACTTATTTCCCTATTGCTTTTTAAGCTTTCCGGTATCCTTGGGTAAAACTCACCTGTCGGTGACAATATATCAATTGAATAGGTGTCTGGAGCAGAACCCCATAGCTCCATTGAAAAACCTGTTTCCTTTTCCCCAATATAAAGTTCTACCGTAGTTTTTCCGACCGCTGGATCAATTTCTCCAAAGAAATGTCTTCTGCTATTTCCTTCGTTTCCTGCAGATACCGTAATTGCTAAACCATAAAAATCAGATAAGTAATTGAGTAGCTCATTCAATGGCCCACTTTCATCATGGGAGCCCTGCGATGTTCCTAAACCGATACAGATTGAACATGGACGGTTTAGTTTTGTTGAAATGTCATTAATGTAGTGAACAGCCCACATAATATCATTTTCCTGATAGCATGGAACATCCTTGGGAATCAATAGAAAATCTCTTAAGTTTTGTTTCGCCTGTTTTAACTTCACGACAATAATATCAGCACTTGGTGCAAGTCCGCTAAAGTTACTGAGTGGAACTTCTGAACCAACCATTATCCCTGCTAACATAGTACCATGACCTATCTCATCAACGCTTGGGACAATCTCCAGAGGGTGTTCATTGCTGATTGCTTTATTAATCATCTCAGAATTATATTCCGTTCCGAAGAAGGTATTTGGAGGATATTGGTCTTCTGAGTCTATCGTCTGATCCCAAATAGATATTATCTTGCTTGTTCCATCTTCATGAATAAATATAGAATTTGTATAATCTATTCCTGTATCTATGATCCCCATTAATACACCTTTACCCTGTAAGCTAAAGTTAGGAATTCTACGTAATTTACTGACCTCTGAGGCATCGAGACTAATATTACTTGTCAAACCAAAACAATGAGGCAGTGCAGCATAATCATATTTGCTGATAAAATTACTAGATAAAATGCTAGAAGGCGCATAAGCAATTGCATACCTTGCGTCCATGATTTGAGTTGTAGCATTCGGAAATTGATTTAGCAATCGCTCATTGCCATTATATGATATAAATAAATCGACAAAGTCATTGCTTACTATTTTATATCTATCCTCCTGTGTCATTTTTATATCCACCCCTTCACGATCTCGTAGTATCTGGATCGGCAAAATAAACAATCTTATGTACTTTGGCGCAGGCTATCAAAAATATTAAAAACATCCAATATTCCATATCCCCATTCCCTGTTTGGATAGGTGGTCTTTAAATCTCTTCGGGCCCCATGTATCATTAGAAATTTAACATTTATCGTATTCATTTTTGGCATATTACCTTTTACAATACCCCACTCCAAAAGTAAAGCAGCAACTCCGGCAGTATGGGCTGCGGCCGCACTGGTACCGGTTACCAGTCGAAAGCTTTGTTCTAAAGAAGGACTTAAAATATCCACTCCAGGCGCTGCAATAGTAGGCTTTATATTCATTGATCTGGTATATCCCCTGCCTGCATTCAGATAAAGGCTGTCATCGGCAGCATTATAAGCGGTCGCAGTGATAGGCCCATCTGCATTACCAAGGGATAATGTTGTTGTATACGGATCAGAGGATATAAAATAAGTATCATCCGAAATAAAGCCTTCCATTGGAAGCCATACATGAAAGGATTGGCTAATATCACCTTTCCCATATACATTAAAAGACCAGATACCAGGTGCGGGATCAGTAAACCGAAAGAGGATTAGTTGATCTCCACTTTGGGCTTCCACCACTTGATAATCAATTAGAATATTTGTTTTTTCAAAGATAAAAGAAACTTCATAGTTTTCATTTTTTCTTGGAAGGATTTTTGGAATATATTCACCGGATGGAGATTTAATATCAATTGCAAATAATCCGGGAGCATCACCCCATAACTCCATGGAGAAGTTCCCCTCCTGTTCACTTACACTGAGTTCCACTTTGTTATATCCGATTATGGGGTCTATTTTCCCAAAGTAATGCCTTCTGGCATTTCCTTCATTACCCGCTGCTGTTGTAATTACAAAATTAAAGGTTTCAGAAAATCCGGATAATCCGGTATTCATTCTGGATGTATCGTCATGAGAAGTCAGTGAAGAACCCAAAGCAAGGCAAATTGACAATGGACGACCTAACTTATTAGCCGTCGCTTCAAAATACATTAATGCGAATTGAATATCATTTTCTTGAAAACATACAACATTTTCAGAAATTCTCCAAAAATCTTTTATTATATTTTTTGCTGGCTTTAATTTTACTATGATAAGCTCTGAATCTGGTGCTACACCTGCAAAGTTACGTTCAGAGACCTCATTACCTGCAGCAATTCCTGCGATCATGGTTCCATGTCCGATCTCATCTCTTGAAGGAACAATTTCATACGGATTTGGGCTTTGCAGAGCTTTATTAATCTGTTCCCTGGTAAATTCCATACCATAATAAGTATTGGAAGCATAGTTTTCATCAATGATAGTTTGATCCCATAGTGCAGCTATCCTGGTAGAATGATCCGCATTTAGAAAAACGGGGTTTGTATAGTCTATACCGGTATCAACTATTCCTATAAGAACACCATTACCACGCAGATTCAATGTGGGTATCCCACGTGTTCTCGTTATACCAGATGCTTCCAAGGATCGCTGATTAATTAATCCAGAGAGGGTTGGTATTACTAAATAACCTAGCTGCGCGATGATATTGTTGGTTATTTGTTCTTTCGGCACATATACAACGGCATAATTTGCAGACAGTAATTTATAAGTGGAATTCGGAAATATATCAAATACGGACGGATCTCCATTGTAAGGTAATAATAAATCAAAATACTGATTGCTATAAATTCTTTCACCGGTTTCGACAGCCATAATACACCCCATATAAATCATTTATAAGAACTTGTTCCGTTAAATAACATGAATTTTAGTTTATGTTATGATGAAGATTTAAATTAGATTCTTTTTACATAAATTCTTCCTTATATCTTTTCACCATATCTCAACAGTTGTCTTACTTACTATTATTTAAATATATGTTAGCCAATCTTATATTATATAAACCTATAAAATAAAAATAATCCGTAGCCATCGTATTCCTTTTGTTTCTAATTCAAAAACTGCTTTCAGAACTAATTCTGAAAGCAGTCATATTTTTTTAGTCAAGATAAATTTTAATACTCCGAAATATATTATATATGGCTTGCAACTTCAAATGCATCCCATATGCCATACATGATATTAGCAACTCTCCTTGCATCTCCGAGCAGATAGATCTCAGGCACCTCATATTCAAGCTCATAGTAAAGAGAAGGCTCTTCCTTATAACCAACAGACAGAATTACACTATCGCATTTTATTTCCTTATCACCTTCCGGTGTCTGTATACGAAGAATTCCATCCTGATATCCGGTTACTTTTGCTTTTGTTATTACATTAATACCATGGTAGGGTATTAGCTTTTCCAGTATCTCGCTATTGGCATGGCATAGTGGACCGTTAGCAGGTAAACTTTGTATGCGGTCCGCTTATTTAACATAAATTAAATCATATTCCCGAAAGCCGATGCCTATTTTTTCTGCATGCGCAAGGCAGGTACGCCACTCCGATTCGGGTGTGGAATTGGTAAAATGGTCATGATGATCCTTAAAATTAGGCTGACGCATATTGTCCGATAGTTGGCTGTTGGGCATCGGTGTAGCAGCCAAACAGGCATCCACACATGCCTGATCCAGTGCCAGCGGATCGAAGGAAGCATACATGCCTAGATTTGGCAGAATTGGAGCGTCGTTTTCACTGTGGCAATCACAGTTGGGAGAAACATCTATTATAAGGGAAATGTGAAAGCAAGGGCGACCGTCTATAACCGCCTTGGTATATTCCGCCATACGGTAGTTCAATTCCTCAGCGGCTGCCCAGTTTTCGAACATAATGGCACCGAAATTACATGCACCCAGGCAACGCCCGCAACCCAGACAGTTTTCAATATTTATATCCATTTTCTTTTTGATATTATCAAAAATCAGACCATTATTAGCACATTCACGCTGGCATCTCTGACATCCGCGGCATTGCTCCTCCGTGATATTAGGCTTTCCGTTAATGTGCTGATCCTTCTTTCCGGCACGTGAGCCACAGCCCATACCAATATTTTTGATGGCACCTCCGAAGCCGGTCATCTCATGGCCTTTGAAATGCGAGAGGCTGATAAATACATCAGCATCCATGATCGCACGACCGATTTTTGCCTCTTTTATATATTCACCGCCTACCACCGGTACATTGATGTCATCGGTACCCTTTAGTCCATCGCCGATAAGAATGGGACAGCCCACTGTCAGAGGGGTAAAACCATTTTCCCATGCACATTCCAAATGTTCTAATGCATTTTTTCGACTCCCTGGGTACAAGGTGTTGCAGTCAGTCAAAAAAGGGTTGCCTCCCAATCCTTTCACCACGTCGGCTACGGCTTTTGCATAATTCGGACGAAGATAACTCAAGTTGCCTAATTCACCGAAGTGCATCTTAATGGCAACAAACTTGTTATCCATGTCGATTAGTCCGATACCCGCCTCATAAATAAGTTTTTTTAACTTGCTAGGTAAGCCCTGTCCAAGTGTCGTACGAAAATCTGTAAAATATACTTTTGATTTTTCCATATATATCACTCCTATTTAAAGAATCTTTGAATGCCAGTACCTTTTTCATATTTCCCCTGCCAATAATTGTACTGGTATCTAAAGCATAAGGGATGAAGTTAACTCTATGTCAATACCTAAATTTATAAAATTTACTACTGGTCGGCATCAATTGCTGCAGGGTTGGACTGTCGCATAAAAATAAAATAGATTGGATGCTTAGTAGCAGGCTTCCATAATCAAATGTCCCGATCTACTTCCAGAACTTGTGTATCTCCATCATTCCAGAACATTCCATTTGCATCGACGCAAATCTGTTTGCTCGGCGCTCTATATTCTGCTCAATCACTTAATAAAGCATCCACTGCAACCTGTTTTCCTCCGTTTGCTATTAAGGTACCATTACCTTGTTCTATTTCTCGCCTAATCAAGCTATTTTCATTTTCTTACGATTTATACGAAGAAACAGTTTTAATTTTTTACAACATAAGGTAAAATAGATATAGTATCTGCTTACTATATGATAGGGATTTTATAATCATGAAAGAATGATATCCCGGAAAGGTCCAACTGGAAATGAATGAAAAAGCATTAAGAACACTGGAATATAACAAAATTATAGATAAATTATGCTCTTTAGCTGGTACAAGCTTTGGCAGGGAATTATGTGCGAACCTGCTACCCACTTCGGATTTAAATCTGATCAGAAAACTGCAGAAAGAAACGACCGATGCACTCTCCCGTAATCTCAGAAGAGGTAGTGTATCCTTTGGCGGCATTCACGACATCAGACCGTCGATTATGCGCTTGAAGGTAGGTTCAGCACTGAATGCTGCCGAGTTATTGCATATCAGCTCCGATCTGGATGCTACACTGCGTTTGAAGGCCTATGGAGGTTATACCGGCAAGGATAGTGAGGAGCAGACGGAGGATTCTTTAACAGAATACTTTGCAAATCTGGAGCCTCTGACTCCATTAAATAATGAAATCAAGCGCTGTATTATATCGGAGGAGGAAATAGCAGATGATGCCAGCCCTTCCCTCAAATCCGTCCGGAGAGCTATCCGGAATGCCAACGATAAAATCCACAGCGAATTATCCTCCATTCTCAACTCCTCCAGAACCATGCTGCAGGATAATATCATCACGATGAGAAATGGCCGCTACTGTCTTCCTGTTCGTGCAGAATTTAAAGGCCAATTTCAAGGTATGATTCACGATCAATCCTCCACCGGTTCAACCCTGTTTGTTGAGCCTATGGCAATTGTTCGTCTTAATAACGAATTGAAGGAGCTGTCCATCAAGGAGCAGGAGGAAATCGAAAAGGTATTAGCCGATCTTAGCAATCTGGCTGTTGAATATACCGAAAGCCTGGAATATAATTTCAGAACCTTATCCGAGCTTGATTTTATCTTTGCCAGAGCTTCCCTGTCCAAGCAGATGAAAGGCTCTGAGCCTTTATTTAATCAGAAGGGTATCCTGAATATCAAAAAGGGGCGTCACCCCTTAATCGACGCGAAGAAGGTTGTTCCAATCGATATTATGCTAGGCAAGGATTTTACGATGCTGATTATCACCGGACCCAATACCGGCGGTAAAACCGTATCCCTTAAGACAGTCGGTCTGCTCACCCTGATGGGACAGGCTGGCTTGCATATTCCTGCCTTTGATAATTCGGAGCTGGCTGTATTTGAAGAGGTATACGCCGATATCGGTGATGAGCAGAGTATAGAGCAGAGCCTCAGTACATTTTCCTCCCACATGACGAACATCGTGAAGATTCTGGACAAAGCGGATGAACGTTCTTTGGTATTATTCGATGAATTAGGTGCCGGTACCGATCCCACGGAAGGTGCTGCCCTTGCTATGTCCATCCTTTCGTCACTTCATAAGAGAAAGATCCGTACCATGGCAACCACCCATTACAGTGAGTTGAAAATCTACGCTCTTTCCACGGAAGGGGTAACCAATGCCTCCTGTGAATTCAATGTTGAGACACTTCGTCCAACCTATCGTCTGCTCATCGGTATCCCCGGCAAGAGTAATGCATTTGCCATCTCCTTCAAGCTGGGACTTCCGGATTATATCATCGAGGATGCAAAGGAACGGATTGGCACGAAGGACAAAAGCTTTGAGGATGTTATCAGTGATCTGGAGTCCAGCCGAATTACGATTGAACGTGAACAAG
>Ga0207800_1000409_pt1 | contig 12465 bp, 6 predicted proteins | sample LuqExpMetageno11_FD_187769 | JGI IMG/M metagenome (GOLD analysis project Ga0207800, IMG submission 187769) | Tropical forest soil microbial communities from Luquillo Experimental Forest, Puerto Rico - Sample 11 (SPAdes) | ecosystem: Environmental > Terrestrial > Soil > Tropical forest ...
GACTGCAACCCGGCCAGGAAGATCAGTATCTGGACACCGGAGGAAATGACGATATCGTATATTCCATTAATCGCATCCGATAAGAACTTAACTATACTTCCCGGTAAGCTCGTATACTCCAATAAGAATCTTGCTACATTCAGGAAGGAAGCCATCTCATCCGTATTTGAGCCGGAGGTATTAACGGAATTCAACAATAGATCTGTTGCCTCTAAACCCAATATTGCACCGGAGGTTAATAATACCGGGAAAAAGAAGATACTTCTTGCGATAGTTCTGCCTCTAAACTTCTGATTTAGCAGGTTGGCTGCAAAAAAGCTGAATATGATGATAAGCGGAACCTTCATTAGCATTTTTACAATCGAATTAAGCAGCATCAGATTAAATTCAGGATCAATCGTAAGGGCGCGGATGTAATGCTCGAATCTGTTATTCGCAGCTGCAACCAATGTATAACCGGAAGATGTAACCTCCATATTACTAAGACTGAATTCTATAGATTGAACGATCATCGGTATGAACAATCCAAATAATCCGATTAGTAAAGGAATGATGAACAGATAACCGGCAATCGCTTCCTTTCCGCGGAGGGTTAAGCGTAGTTTTCCATTATGGCGTTTAAAAAAAATCAATATTAACCTCCATTCCGCCACTTCACAGCGGCTCAAAACTTGAAAGAAGTTCAAAATGAATTTCCATTGAAATTCATTTTGGAGTTCTTTCTGTGTGAATTATGCTTTTTAATAATTCACACTAACGCCCACGATGCCGTTTACGGCATCATAAACAGTACTTGAAAGAAGTTCAAAATGAATTTCCATTGAAATTCATTTTGGAGTTCTTTCTGTGTGAATTATGCTTTTTAATTCACACTCCCTCCTTTACAATAGCAAAATCTTTCGCGGGTATCGTTATACTGTTAACCGTGACAGGCTCCTGATTATAATTAACCACAATTTCAGTTCCTTTTTCATAAGTTGTCTTATATACGCCGTCTTCCAGCTTTTTATGTTTTGTTATGGTCTGTCCCTGCAAGCCCTTAAATACTCCATTTACCTTCTTATAAGTTTCAATCGCCTTATCCAGCCAATTACTATAGTTCACCGAATACAGATAATCAAAGTCCGTATCCTTTAAAACTGAATTATCTGAATAGATCCACTGGAAGTATATCCCTGCGCCGCTTTCCGCGCTTTTTAAAAGGGTCGTTGTATAATCATCGGTCATATTTAAAGGCTCTCCGGCAAAATCTATGTATCCGCGGATCACCATTTCATAAAATGGAACAACCTCATCAATGATCTCGTATCGGTTGGAATCCATCGGAGCGTTCAGCATACTGTTTACATAAGGCAGAATATACGCATTTGCATTATCTCCCAGCAACCTGTTCCCGTACTCATCAGCTAACGCTTTCACAGCCTGAGTATTCTTACTAATAGCCATCTGGCGATCCGTATAATTTGTTTTATACAGGTCCGAATATAAATCATAGCTTACTGAACCGATACTGACTCCTGTAATTGGGTATTTTGATACCGCTGACATAAATGAATCTGCTGCTTTCCCGATATAGTCCGGACTGATCAGATTAATAACAGTGTCTGTCTTTTTACCGTTGGCTACGTTATATTCCGCAGTTTGTGCTACGGTATTATCAAAATATCTGGGTGCATTGGAAAGCTTATAATAACCATCTAAAAACTTATCCTGATATACGTATTGGAAGTCGGCATTCATAAATACCGGAATGTCCTTATTTGCCATATCTGCCAGATATTTTTTTAAAGAAATACCTTTTCTCGTTAACTTTGATATTACGTGGGTATCGGTAACGGCATTTCCTTTTAATCCACCCTTAGACCAACCCGAATATTTTACGCTTATATTCTCAATTCCTGCCTCCTGCAATAATCCCGTGATTTTCTCCGCTTGTTCAAAGGTTGTCAGCGTCTGTGTGGCACGGTATTTAATTCCGATAAAGGATTTATATTTTTCGATTGCTCCTATGTATTCAACAAAGAAAGTAGTATCTTTTTTATTATTTATTTTAGAAAGACACCCCTTATTAATAAGGTAATTTTGGTAACCGGCTGCCATTCCGGAATAATCGGCATTCTCACCATGAAGGAAGGAATACCGCACAGAATAAGTTCCTTCGAAATCAGCTTTCGAATACATCTGAAAACTATTGGAACCAACGATTTCATCCAGAGATATGGAACCGTATTTTAAATATGAGAATCCTGCAAATACATTATTATAGGAATTTGTTACTCCGGATACTTCTGCCGTTATGTCGCCGTAACCGTCTCCTTCCTCAATAATGGCATACCATGCTTTATCTCCGGTCTTTAGTCCAAAAACGGGTAGCTTGACTGCAAGGTTTTCATCAACTTCCGATTTCCATTCATTCATGAAGGTTAATGTCTTATCCTGACTGTAAACTGGAGCATTATATGCCGGAGCTTTCACTTTTCCACTATTCAGATTGATCAGTGCGCCGCTTCCGTCAGGAACAAACATATATCCCTGCTCTTTGCTTCCAGCCGCACCGAAATATTCCAATAGATCGATGTCAATCAAGTAGTAGCCATTTGTGTTATATTCAATTGCTTTCGGATCAATTGTAACTTTGAGGCTATCCTGGTCAAGGGTATAGGTTAGCGGTATCTTAAACCAAGGTTTATCATCTTCTGCTGCCTTACCGTTCTCCGCTGTATCCTTTTCCTTTTCCTCCAGGGTGTAGCCTGCAGTCGTAAAATATCCCGACAGTTCTTCCTTAATATAGTCTTTAGCTCCTGCCTTAATAATGTAGATATTTTGTTTTTCAAGCCCGGGATAGGTTTTCAGATAATCATCCTTTTCAGAACCGGTTAATGTAGACAGGCTGAGCAGAGTATAATTTCTAAATACCTTCTTCGCAGCTTTTTCTTCCATCTGTCCCGTATAATAATTCATACGTTCTTCGCTGATGACATCCGGAATGACCAGCTTTGAGGATGTCTTTCCCAAGGTATATACGACAGTTACACCATTCTCGATATACTGAAGCTCGAACTGCCCTTCTGCAATACTGTCATTATAATTATCCATTTCACTGGACTGAACATTATCGTTATAATACTGAATCGAAAACTGTGATTTCATCAGTTTCTGATAATAGGCAGTTGCACCTGTATCCTCTTGTGCTCCCGGAGGATTGGAATACCATACGTCACCGCTTGATTTAACCCTAACTGCAATATCAGTCTCCGCTTCATCGATATATAATTCCAGAGCATCATTCTCAGCTGCCAGCTTCATGCCCTCCAGCTGTTTTGTGTCATCCGGTATAGCTGCTGCGCCCTGCTGCGTAGTATTAACCGTATCCGAATTCACTTCTTCGGCTTCAGTCCTTCCCGTCTGTTTCTGTACGGAAGTCAGAAGGGTTATAGATAATATAAAGCATATCAGTTTTTTTAAGCTTCTATATTTCATATCCTTTCAGCCTTTCCTTACCGAAATCTGATTTCTTTATAAATGGTGGATGCAAACGTAATCATCTGCTGAATTACACTAAAAAATAACAACCCGATAAAGATAATTATTCCCATGCCGATTATGGTGCAGATACAGGTTAACAGCGTTTTTTTAAAGGAATATTGATGTGTTATCATCGTTCCCAGATAAATCAAGATTCCGACCCACAGATAGCTTACCGTTCCAAAGACATGATAGAAGGTTCCTTCACTGCTGGTAATCATATGACTGAATAACACGAGTGGCAGTCTGATTAAAAAGATCGGGAATAGTGCATACCCTGTTGCTATCATGATATCCCGCAGCTTTCCTTCGCCATCCATTAAAGAGGTAAGGCACCAGCTGGAGACACACCATAGAACATATAACAGCAGTACCGTAATAATATCCACTACCACATTAAGCTCGTCTAATTTATTGAAATTGAATAGAAATCCGGTATTCTGTTTTTCAATCGTAAGAGTCAGAATAGTAAGTACCACGAAGGTCCATGCAGCCGCCAGACTTCCCCTATGTTCCCTCTTCAAATCCCAAAAGCCGTCAAAGGGTCTGACTATCAAATGGAACACATACTTTAATGTTTTGACATAGTACATCGTACTTCATTCACCCACCTTCTGAATTTTCTTACCCAGATAATCATCAGAACGATTACAACCACTGCTATGACAGCAGTCATTATCCTGCCGAAGTTTTTTTCCATTAGAGCTCTCCTGTAATAATAGAAAGCCTTCGTATAATATTTCCTGCTGTTTCCTAATTTAAAGTACTCCATTGCCTTCTTATACTCGCCTTCCTTAAGGTAGGTCTTTCCCAGTCCAATATAAGCAAGCTCACAATTTGCATTCGCTTTTAATACTTCCTGCCATTCCCGGTTAGAGCCTTTAGAATCCCCCTTACTATTCAACTCCAATGCAGAAAGTAAATGCTGACCATACTGCGTAATGTCATACTCAAGAATACTGCCAAGAATGGAATCAAGAACGTAGATTTTATCTGCATTTTCGCTAATCCCAAGGGCTGTGGGATTCTTCATCAAGCCCTCCCTGCTTCCGATTCCGCCAAAGCAGAATAAAGAATTTCCATCGTAATCATAGGCAAAGATTTTTCCTCCTGCGGAGTCAAGGATAAAATAGCAGCCATAATCCGTCGCGCAGACATCGGTGAATACTGACCAGTCTGAATCTGCACTGTTATATAAGTCACCGATAATAGGATAGTTTCCAAGCCTTCGTAATATATCCTTTCCAGTCGGATTAAGCCGCCTGATGGCATCTGCTCCTCCCATATAATCATCTTCCGACAGATTACTTATGGTGACATATAAAAAGTCCTGATTATCAGCAAACATGTTACTGTACTCCGTAGGAACGATCGTCTGCATCCGAGCCTGCTGCTCTTCTGTAGAAAAGTAATTTTTCCAGATGTATTCAAAAGCGCTGACGCTTACCTTTGCTGCTCCCATGAAACCCTGAAACTCCCCGTTCTTGTTAAACTCTACAAGCCCCATGTTAATTCCATAAGCAATTGCATAAATACGTCCTGCATGATCAACTGCAACCTTTGTCGGCTTATACTCCTGCGAAGCGGTAATCAAATCTGTTACAGGGCGACCGATTTCCCTAATAAAGTTGCCGGCGCCGTCATACTCCACGATTCTTCCGTTATCGCTGTCAGCCACATAGATATGTCCCTCATCAGTAACGAATACACCCTGTGGTTTATTCAGCAGATCATCCTTCCCGTCAGCATAGGTAAGTTCCATTAAGACCTCACCACTTGTGGACAGCTTAAGTATTCTTGAGTTATCTGTATCAGCAATATAGATTTCATTCTGATACAGAAACATATCCTTTGGATATGCAAGTGAAGTACCAAATTCCTGACTTGACAGTTTACCTGAATAAAGGTAAGCATTCGGTTGTACTACGTCATCAAGCCAATAATTATAGCTGTAAGTCGTATAAGGAACATCGGCATATACTGTTGCGGTATTCGTATCTGTAAGTATTGCAACGATACAGAGCACCAGCAGAGCGGAAAACATTCTCATCCGTTTTCTTTTTTTATAAAGCATAGTTTCCACTCCTCTCCTATTCCTTAATACCGGAAGATGCCATGGTCTCAATAATATTGCTCTGGCTGATGATAAAAATGGTAATCGGTACAATCATCATAATTACTGCAACGGCTGCTGTGGCTCCAGCTCTTGATATACCTGCTGCCGAGATCTGCGATAAGGCATAGGGCAATGTCTTTAATTGTTCACTGTAGATGTAATTCGAGCCCTGCAGATTCCATAAATCCTGAAAGCAGAAGATAATCAGGGTCAGCCAGGCCGGCTTTACCTGGGGCATACCAATTTTTAAAAATACTGCAAATTCACTGGCGCCATCGATTCTCCCGGCTTCCAGTAAGGAATCCGGTATCTGCTCCATAAACTGCTTCATAAGAAACAATCCCAGAGGTCTTGCAATGGCAGGTATAATCAGCGCCAGGTAGGTATCAAGCCAGCCAATTCTGGACATGATCAGATAATTCGGTATTGCAGTAACCTGTACGGAAAACATGAGCGCCAGAACAATAACGGCGAATATGATTTTACGCCCGGGGAATCTATGCTTTGCCAATGCAAAAGCACAAAGACTTGCTATGATCAGATGCCCTACGGTTCCCGTTATGGTGATAAAAACGGTATTAAAGATATACCTCGAAAAGGGTACCCAGGAGCTTCCCATCAGGACAAATACATCGTGAAAATTATTTAAGGTAGGATTCCTTACAAAGAAGCGGGGAGGAAATACAAACAATTCTTCCAGTGGCTTCAATGAATTACTGATTGCCAGTATCAGCGGCAATACCATAAAGGAACCTAACAGGAGAAGAATAAAGATACTTATGAAATCTCCGCCTCTGGAATGATTCGGTTTTTTTCTTTTTTTTCTTCGAAATAGTGCCATGATCTCATGTCCCTACCTTTCTTAAGAAAAACTGAACCACTTTATTACATAAAATCATTACCATAAACAATAAGGTAGCGATGGCGGAGGCATAGCCCATTTCAAACCGGATGGTGCCATAATCGATCAGGTGAGATACAACCGTATGTGCCGCATAGTTAACACTTGGGAAGCCTGCCAGAGCAGCCAGCTGGTCATGAATTGCAAAGGAAGCTGTAATCGTCATAACCGCACCAAACATAAGCTGCTCCTTCATAGACGGCAGTGTAATAAACCATAGCTCCTGGAAGCGGTTTTTAACACCGTCCACATATCCTGCTTCATAAAGAGAACGGTCAACATTCTGAAGACCCGCTATAAAGGACAGGAAGCCGGTTCCCATGCTCATCCAGAGTACAACTACGATCAGAATAGGCATGATATATTTTCCGTCCTCAAACCAAAGTATGGCTTTAAAGGTGACGCCCAGCTTCATCATCCAGCCATTTGCCAAACCATAGCTGTCACTGGAAAAAATATATTTCCATATGATAAAAGCCTGGCCGGAAATGGTCGGTGCGTAGAAAATCAGGGTCATGACTGCTCTTACCTTGGGTTTTAAGTCATTGATCATCCAGGCGATGAATAACGCCATAAAATATCCGATTGGTCCGGTAATCACCGCGAATAAGAAGGTATTTTTCAGTGCAATCAGAAAGACATCATCTGCGAAGAAAAGATTTATATAATTCTGCCAGCCGATAAATCTGGGTTTTTCCAGAATATTATAGTAGGTAAAGCTCAAACCGATCGACATAGCAACCGGTATCAGATAAAACACTAAAAACAGAATGCAAAAGGGTGCAATAAACAGGTAGGATATCCTATGCTTTTTTATTTCAGCCCAAAGCTGTTTACTCTTCAAGCGGAAATAACCCATGATAAGCGGAAATAATCTCTTATCTTTGGCCGACTGTGCTGCAGCTTGATATTTCATCTTAACGTTTCCTCCCACTTTTAATTACCGACATCCAAACCAAATTCAATACGTTTATTCGTAATCTCATTGTTGATGGTCTTAACGCAATCCTCCAGGGTTTCCCTCGGATCTTCCATATTGTTATAAACAGTATAGAATGCATTCTTAATGTACCGCTCCGTATAGTATCCACCCGGTACCTCAGGCAGCGCTTTCACCCAATTAAGCTGATTGATCAGCTGTTTGTAATCTGTGTTGGACCAGGGCAGGTTATCCAGAGCTTCCATATTGGCAGTAGCAACACGTCCGGAAACACCTAATACATTCTCTATTTCATTACCGTAGTCGGTCTGGGTCTGGGCACTCATCCACCATTTCAGGAACTTCCAGGCATTCTCCTGTTGTTTTGAGGTAGCCATAATAATCGATGCTGATTCCCAGGCTGACACGCTATGGTCTTCCTTACCGGTGGAATCCACATATCCCGGTACGGTCGTAAATCCCCACAGTCCTCTGATTTCAGGTGCAAATACGGATAAATAATTGTAATTTGTGTAATCACCCAAGGCTAAGGGCATCTCTCCCGAACGAAATCTGTTGGCAAAGTCAAAGGTTACAGGTAAATCATAATTAACGTAATTACCAACCCATTGTTGAAAGGCTTCTACTGCTGCTTCAGAATCGAGACCGCTGGACTTACCCCCATCCTTATAATATTGCCCTCCATGCTGGTATAAGAAGGTCGCATAGGTGGTGTAGTCAGGGTAAATACCTACATTCATATTATTCTTCTGAATGACAGCCAGGCATTCATAGAATTCCTCCCAGGTTGTAGGAACCTTTAAACCCAATTCCTTAAAAATATCAGCCCGGTAAAACATCACATGAAAGGACATTGTCTGAGGAAGCGCATAAACACCGTCACCAAGGGTAAACTGCGTCATGGCTTCTTTATGAAACCAGCCTTTTACTTTCTCATAATCCTCAAACTGTGTCAGGTCGACTACAGCCTTTCGCAAGGCATAATTAACGGGTTCCTTGCCAGCTACATTTAATGCAACGTCCGGTCCCTTGCCTGCCAGGGTTGCGGATAATAATACGTCCTTGTTAACTAGCTTAACGTTCACGGCAATTTTGTTCTCAGGAACAAAATAGTTATCTACCAGATTCTTAATTACGGTTGCCTGGTCCCGCCCGCTTCCGGACATACTTGTTACATTTGCACTGTCCGCTAATATCCAGACATCCAGGGCTTTACCGTTATATACTTCTCCAATACTGTCATAGTCCTCAAAAAAGCTGGCTACAAAGGATTTCATCTCATACACAAGCTTTTCCAGGAAATTTGCTTTTGCCTTCGGCAGCTTTTCACCCGGGGTATTAACCAGAATATAATCAATTTCCAGGGGCTGCTCCGTCATCTGAAGTTCCCAGGCACCTAACGCCACAATATTATCCTTGAACGCAGCCCATTGCTTGGCTATCGTTTTCGGTTTCTTGTTCATCGTATCCAATTGAAGCATAAGATTATCAATTGCCGCTGAGCTGCTGCCCTTCGATCCCTGTGAATACTCTTCTAACCGATCTGAAATTTCTTTTATGTTAGAGTACTGAGCCTTTAATATCTCCAAGGCCTCGGGAGTCTTAGTCTCGAGCTGATAATCTCTCAGGGTATCGGGTGAAGATCCAATTACCATCAAAAGCTGTCTGTAGGCCTGATTAAGTTCCGAAATACTTTCATCTGCTATGTTTAGTATTTCTGCCATCTCTTTGCCGAGAGTAACCTCAAGGGTTATCGTATGCTTACCTGCTTCAAGGTAAAACTGATAGGCCTTATCTCCATCGCCAAGTGCACAAATCTGCCAATCATTCTTATAATAAAACTGTAATTCTTCAGCTTCTTTAAAGGGTGTCTGCCCGTCAATCTTTAAAGATCTGGCAACGGTAACACCTGTTTTGATATTCTGTCGGTATTTTACATCAATTTCATATAAGCCACTTTTAGGGACATCCAATTCCCAGCTAAGCCACTGGCCGGAAATTTTCCAATTGTTGCCTCCAATGGTATTCAATCTGATCTTTGAGGCACTATATGGCTCAGTCTTGGGTGATGTGCGGTCTGGAATGGGAAACAAGGTGGAATCTGATTTGTAAATTGCCTCCTCACCTTGAAGCTTTATGGTCGAAACGGAGGCCGGTGTATATCCTGCTGTCGTGCAGGCTGCCACATAATCAGCATATGATGGCAATTCCTTTTCCTGAGTCAGAATTATTTTACCGACAGCCATGGGCTCTTTCGTTGAGACCATACTTATGGTATTCACACCTTTTTGAAAATAAAATTCATAGGCTGAGGTAATATAGCCTTCGCTGTCCTTACAGAAGGTTTCCATCCATTTTGGAGCCTCCTCCTGCTTCGGACGTACATCATTATCTCTGGAATCCTGCTTTATCTCTTCTGAATTGGTCCAATTCCTTGAAAATTCTATGTACCCGGCTCCCTCAAAAGGGATTTCACCATTGATATGGAATTCTCTCTCAATGTTATTGTTTTTTCCTTTGACAGGATAATAAACGATTTTGATATTATAAAAACCTGCTTCCGGTACATTTACTTCCCAGGTAACTTCTCCTTCCTCCAGGGTCAGTACCGTACTTCCCTCAAGGTCTTCATAATTTTCAACCCGTTCAAAGCCTTCTGAGGCAGTTGTAAAATCTCCGCCAGCTATTTCTATCTCCTGAGCAGGATGTTCTGCTGATTTATAGTTGTTAAGATACTCATCATATGAAATCGTGTCATGAATCATTGATAAGAGATCATCACCGGCATCCGTCTGAGTCTGATGGGCTGTCTGTGTCTGATCAGCTGTCTGAGCCTGATCAGCTGACTGTGTCTCTTCCGCTCTAGCCGGAATTGCCTGAAGGTTTGACATTAACCAAACTGCCGTAAACAGAATACTAAATAATTTTCCCAAGCAGCTTTTTTTGAACATTTCCAACCTCTTTCCCGCATATCGTATCGTCTGCGTAACCGCTAAATTATATATATTCCCTTAAATAACCGTTACTTATTTCAGTCCTTCAGGAAGCTGCCATTCCTCTGTAAACGAAATACTTGCTTTCCCGTCTGCATCAAATTCAATCGGCAGCCAGAGATATCTGGAATTTGCCAGATCCTCACTGTTCCAGCGGTCTCCCATATAGACATAGGTCTGCGTTTCTTCGTCTGCTAGAAAGATACAGGTGCTCTGGGAATCAAAGGTAGTATTTTTGGTATCTCCGATACAGGGGTTACCCATGTCCGTCCAATCTCCAAGCATGGAATCCGCCGTAAACATCTTAGCCTGATTTGGACTCCAGCCGGTACAACCGGAGGTCATCATATAATATTTGCCATTTCTTTTGAATACGGCAGGTGCTTCTCTCTGCGCTCCGGGGAAAATACGAATATAATCCTTTCCGTAAACAGCTTCCTTCGGATCAGTTGCCAGGTAGGTATAGGTATCATTTAATTTGGATATGTACAGGGTCAGATTTTCTTCACTGGAATAGATGATATAAGCTGTTCCGTCATCGTCTACGAACAGGTTCATATCTCTTGCCATGCCCTTGCTTTGCGGGAATTTATCTACCTGATCAGCCGGGCAGGTATTCAGGCGGTACCGGTCAATGAATTTAAATGGTCCATAGGGAGAATCACTGACTGCTACTCCTGCTGAAGCTGCAGCATAGCTTGCATCGCTGGTTGCGGTAGGTCCGTCCGCATGAAACCATAATACATACTGTCCTGTCTTTTCACAGTAAAGCAGCTTCGGCCGTTCGATAATGGAAGTTGAGTCATTGATGCAGGTATAAACATTGTCCAGCTGCTCTTTGGTATAATCTCCGTATAACTCTATAAAATATTGTTCGTCCTCCAGCTGCTGTCTGGAAGAAACGTTGCGCATTACTACGCCCTCAAAGGTCCAATTATATAAATCCTCCGAGCTGTAAGCACAGATACCGCCACGGCTGCCATTCGTCTTATCCTCACCGATCCACCACCATTTTTCAACCATTTCGCCGGTTTCTTTATCGATTACAGTGAGCCTTTGAATCTGTCCTCCATGCGCTTGTATCAGAACGTTTTCCGTATCCTTCCATACCTCTCCTGGTCTGAAAGAATTATATACAGGTTTCTTCTCCATGCTTTCATATACCTCCTTCAATTTCGTATAAGCATTCTTATAATCATCCCCGGCTGCATTTGTCTGACTTAGGAGCTCCTTTGCTTCTGCCAGGGCTGCCTGATATTTTTCGATCGATTTGGTTGTGTAGACATTGGATGCAGTTTCACTTAATGCTTCTGTATTAATCAGGCAGGTCAGGAGCTGATTATTATACTCCGGAACTTTTCGAATAATGATATAGCTCAAAATCGGGTCTTTCATTACCTCATCACCGCTTTTTGGGTTGTAAACCAAAAGATTAAGTACCCCATCTGTAACCTGCTTTGTAAATACAGCTTCCGTTAATTGATATTTAAGAATTTTCTGATCCTTAATCATTATTTCATCTTCGGCCTTTACTGAGATCGGTCTTGCGCTGAAGGGATCATAAAATCCACAGGTCACTTCATATTCTCCTTCGGGAACGGAAAAATCATAGTAAAACCCAGTTTCCTCAGGATTGATCTTCGTATTTTCAGCGATTACCCATTTGGATGCATTCTTATCTGCGCTGGAGACATCTCCCGCAGCTGAATAATAAGGCTGCTTTATATATCCCCAATTTATTCCGGTACCTGCATCTGAGCCGAATTCCTGATCAGTGACCGACTGATACAACCCCAGATGATCGCCCTCAGTTACAGTGGTTACATTTTCAGTCGCACAGTTTACAAAATATAAAATCATATCATTATTAACCAGCTCTTCCTGAGTCAGCTCCATGGCTGCAGTATCAGAGGCGGTTTGGTTATCCGGAGTTACAGGTACAGGCTCTTCCAGTTCATCTACTTTGACAGTTCCTTCCCTGGAACATGAA
>Ga0207800_1000410_pt1 | contig 12454 bp, 4 predicted proteins | sample LuqExpMetageno11_FD_187769 | JGI IMG/M metagenome (GOLD analysis project Ga0207800, IMG submission 187769) | Tropical forest soil microbial communities from Luquillo Experimental Forest, Puerto Rico - Sample 11 (SPAdes) | ecosystem: Environmental > Terrestrial > Soil > Tropical forest ...
TTCTTCTGCATAAGGGTCCCTGAAGCATCCCTTACCTCAATCAGCCGGCCCATTGTATCGTAGGTATAGGTTTCCCCTTTGCCGTTATCCGTTGTAGGGTTATAGCTCTCTGGCTGCACCACCTTTATGACATTTCCTTCCTCATCATAGAAGGTCCGGGTGATATTGCCCTCCTGATCTGTCACCCTGATGACACGATCGCAGGCATCGTAGGCATACAGGATGCTGCTTCCGTTACAGTCGGTTTCCTTGATAAGGTTTCCGTCCTTGTCATACTCATAGGTTGTGGTTCTGGTAACTGTGGCTGAGCTTGCTGTGTAAGCACTTTGTGTTGACTTTTCGCTTGTTTTCGAGGATGGTATCGGGCTGAGGATCATCGCATCCCCTGTAAATATTCTGTCCTTGATATAGTCAAGATCTGAATTATCTACGATACCGTCACCTGTGATATCATATTTTTCGTCATAGCCCGGAAGCTCTATGGATGTTCCATCTTCACGTGCTGTAAGGGTCAGGTCCCCGACTTCAACCACGCCATCCTGATTCATGTCCGGTGCTTTTACGCTGAGCAGCTTTCCTGCAAGAGATGTAAAGCTGTACTTTCCTGAATTATCCCTCCAGAAGCCTTTGGAAGGAACCATATATGCAGTTCCTGCTAACCCTTCCTTGATCCTCACGGTTATGTCTGACAGGGTTAATTTTCCGGCAATGGCAGTATTATCTGCAGCTGATAACTTTATCACTCCGGGTACACTGGTATCAATGGTAAGACCTGAGATTGTGGTATCAGCAGCTACAACCTCCATAAGTCTTTCGTCATACTTTATCTCAGCTTCCAGGCCGTTAACGGTACTTGATGCATCCATTTCCAGTTCAAAATTATAGTCTACACCCGGATAAAGTATATTCCTTGGTGATTTTATATTCAAAGAATTTCTCTTAACGGTCAGGGTATCTTCCGTGACCTGCTCATTCATCGCCACCAGCCTGTCATTATCGTCATATTTATATGTGGTTATATAACCTTCAGGTGAGGTTTCCTTAATTACATTCCCGTTTTTATCATATTCCATCACGGTTGCTGCCTTCACAGTTCCAGTACCGCCCTCGTCCAGATCCTGTGCATCTACCTGGTTCCAGCTCCTGATCAGATTGCCGCAGTTGTCGTATTCGTAACCGGTGATGATATACTTGTACCCTCCATCAGGGTTTTTTCCTGTATAACTCTTCCCATGGCGTCATAGGAATATTCAACCAGACCGCTATCCGAATCCGTTACGGTCTTCACATTACCGTCTTTATCGTAACTGTAGGTTATGGTATTCCACTCAGATGGTTCGCCGTTAACCTGGGCATATTCCTGTGAAGATTTTTCTGTAAGAATCTGTCCGTTTTTGTCATAGGTGTATCTTGTTATCTGATAATAAACGGTATCATTTTCTTTCTTCAGTGGTACCTTTTTCTCTATTAGCCAACCTGCAAGGTTATAACTGTAAAGGGTACCATACCGGCTGTTATCATCGGTTCCGCTCAGATAACCTTCCGCATCCATCTCTTTTACAACATTACCATCGGCATCATATAGCATTCGTTGTATGATGTTACCATCAGTATCCTTTACGTTGACTAAGCGGTTAGCTGCATCATATTCATATCTCATCTCCGGACCGCTGTCGCTTGCCTCATCATAGTTATTGGCGCTGATGGTCGCTATGATATTACCTGCCGGGTCATATTTGATTCTGGATTTTTCACCGGAGGGATTAATCGTTCGGATGAGTCTTCCATGTCCATCAAACTCGTATCCATATCCAAGATTATCCTCTGCCGTCGCGTTATAATAATTTGGATCGACCGTTTTTGTAATGTTACCGGTCTCATCGTATTGGTATGCTCCTGTTTCAAGATTCGGGTCAGTTTCACGGATCAGCTGATCCATGCCGTCATAGGCATAGGTATAGCCTTTTCCATCATCCTCGCTCTCGATATATTGCTCTGGATTGATACTCTTTATGAGATTACCTCTCGTATCATATTTCATCCGGGTTATGTTACCGGCAGGGTCAGTAATCTTTTCTATCTTGTCTTTTTCATTGTATGTAAAGGTTGTTGTTCCATCGGCAGTGGTGATGGATATTCTTCTGCCCAGCGAATCATATCCGTACTTTGTAACATTGCCCTCCGGATCAATGGCTTTGATGGGCTGGTTTTCGGTTCCATACTCGAAGGTCGTTACATTGCCCTCAGCATCGGTAACGCTGAGAAGCCTTCCTCTGGAGTCATAGGTGTTCCCTACCACAGCATAGTTTTGGCTGTCGATTTTGGTTGTAAGCTGCAACAGGTTACCTTTTGCATCGTAGGAAAGTGTGGTTTCACCGCCGCTCCTTGCGTATACCCCTGTAAGATTATCCTCCCCATCATAGGATAAGAAGACATCATGATTTAAGGGATCGGTCACGGAGATTCTGTTTCCCCGTAAGTCGTAGTTATACTGTGTTATGTGCCCGTTCTGGTCTCTGATGCTTGTCCTGTTTCCAAAGCTGTCATAGGTGTATTCCTTATAGGATCCGTCATAATAGTTTTCCCTTGTGATAGAAAGCATATCATCATACCGATACCTTGTTATGATTCCGGAAGTTACAAGTACATAGCTGTTTTCCTTGTTCGCCTCATCATAATAGTACCTGGTTTCATTGCCGGACTCATCAAACTGTCGAATGACTCTATTATTCGCATCATATTCATTGGTAATGAATTTCTTATTGTTCTCATCTGTAATAGCGGTAATACCATGAGTATCATACTGGTATTTTATGATGCCGCCTCCGGTCCCCTTTACCTGAACCAGATTACCGGCTGTATCGTACATATACTCTACCGTTCTACCAATGGGATCAGTGATTTTACTTATCTTCCCACCTGTATAGGTAAATAAAAGTTTTTTACCGCTGGCTCCGGTTACCTGTGTAATTTGACCGGAAGTATTATACTGTATGCTTATGGTGTTGTTATTTCTATCAGTAATCGAAGCAAGCCTGCCGTTACTATTGTATCGGTATGTTGACTTGCTTTGCAGCTTTAAAGAATATGTTCCATCCATATTCCCGGTGAGTGTGTCATATACCATATCCGGTGCAATGTATTGTCCGCCGGAATACTCATATATTAATGTATGACCATCCGGATAAGTAACCGTTGCATTCCCAGTAACACTATCAATAGAAACAAAGCTGTCATAATTAGTTCTCCAGGCGGTACCCATCATGCTGTTCCTGGTATCCAGTGAATTATAATACCGGACAATTTCAAGTGCATTATCTCCGATATCAGGTATATGAAGGTCATTATCTGAAGAATAGTAGTTTCCTGTTACTATATTTACAGGTTCACCAACACATTCCTGGTTTTTGGGTGAAGCACCATAGCTTGCCTGCTGTTTTTCCTGGTCAGCAATCGGGTTATATGGTATCGGTGTTGGGGTTGGGGTCGGTGTTGAAGTTGGAGTTGCTGTTGGTGTCGGTGTTGGTGTTGCTGTCGGGGTAACTGTTGGTGTAGGGGTAGCTGTTGGCGTCGGTGCTGCTGTTGGTGTTGGAATGCTTTGTTCGCTGCCAATAATTAATTTGATATATGGAAAGTATTCAGTACCATTATACAATAATAATTCCGAAACACTTTCTTCCCCGTAATCATTCCATATTACATGATCTTGCTGTGCAGATGGCGGCAGGATAAAATCAGTGACGCTAATATTCTCACATGCGGCATAAGCATCTACCAATCCCCATCCATATACATCTGTATCACCAAGAGATGTGGAATTTTTATATATAACCGCCTTAAGCTGTTCAATACTTAAGTTATTGTCTAAACACCAAGTAAGAGCTGCTGCTCCTGCCACATGCTGTACGGCGGCGGAGGTTCCACTAACCGTTATGGAAGCCCCATCTCGGCTTACTGTTTGAATATCAACTCCCGGAGCAACCAAATCCATCTGTACTCCGGTGTTTGTAAATTTCGCAATTTTGTTATATTTGTCTGTAGCACCTACGCAAACTACATCTGGATAGTTTGCCGGGTATAGAATATTGGTGCTTCCGTCATTACCCGAGGCAGCGACGATCAGAATATCGTTATAGGTTGCTTCCCGTATGGCTTCATATAAAATATCAGAATATTGTGTACCACCAAAGCTCATGGTGATAATGTCAATATCATTCTCGATAGCCCATTCAATTCCCTGGATGATGTTGCTGTAATAACCTTTTCCATTCTTATCCAAGACTTTTACGGAATACAGTTCAATCTTAGGTGCAACTCCTACCAGACCCTGATTATTCAAGGTTGAGGCCAGAATTCCCGCCATAGCTGTACCATGACCATTATCATCATCAAAGCTCTTAACTCCGTCGATAAAGGATATTCCGCCTGAGACAACGAGATCCTTATTATTTAAATCAATTCCTGTATCAAATACAGCAACCTTGATTCCTTCTCCGAATACATTGCTTTTGTGAACACTGTCAGCATTCACGGCCTCGATATTCCAGGTAATACGGTCATCCAGCTTTTTAATTTCAGAGTCCTCTTCGATATACTGAATGCTGCTATCATTATAAAGCTTATTTAAATTAGCTTTATCAAACTCAGCAACGAAAAGCTCCTTATCCTTTAGTTTTTTTAAATTTTTTGAATTATTATTTTTTAATTTCTTTTCTGTGTTCTGAGTACCATGCTTATACTGTACCAGTATCCTTTTCGTGGTTCCACCCTTGGCGCTCGCCGCAAAAGCCACATCCTGAAAGGAAGGCAGTATGATCGATATGATTAATAATATGGATATAATTTTACTTATTATCTTTTTTTATTTTCATCTGCTTTTCCGTTGTCGTCTGCTTTTTTGTTGTCATCAGACTTGCCATTTTCATCAGCTTTTCCATTGTCATTTCCTCCTGTAGTATCCTTAACATTAATGCTGCCGCCATCTTGTTCCAGATTGATGATTTCAAGGATAGGAGTGGCTGAGGTATCGGTTCCAGACCATATACGTAAAGTTATATAGTCATTATTAGAATTATCTATACATGATACTCGATAGGTATAGGTTCCATCCGTTCCCTGAAACTGTGCAGTATTGCCTTCAAGGACCAGCCATTCAATATTGCCGTCATTGATATTAATTCCTGCTTCTTCAAAGAATAGCTTGAATCTTCCATCTGCTCCCACAGTTTTATATTTTACATTAAAGTTACAGGTAACTTTTACAAGCTCTCCGGTAGAAGGGTCTGGCAGGAGCAGCCATCCGCCACAGGATACGTCGCTTTTACCGTCCTGATATACAGGAATAGTAATGTAAGCTGTACCAGGAGTATAATAACCATCATCCAATAGCTTTATATAGACCGTGTAGACTCCCATTTCATAATTCCGCTCAAATGAAATCACTCCGTTTGTTTCGCAGTTGGTAATAAAGCTTTCCTGAAGGGTTGTAGAGCCATCCATATTATATTTCATTATTTCAACGCTAAATCTTGCAAGGCTTAAATCCCCCGGATTACTGTCGTTTTCCTGACTCATCAAAGCCGAGACAGTAAAAATTCCCGGGTATAGCACTTCATAGCTTCCTGTATAGACTAAACTGTTCTTCTCCGTGAGAACAGTAAGGCTTGAATGACTTTGTGATGCGCTGTAATACTCCGAGTCATCCGGTTGATAAATTGCGTCCACAGTATAGGTTCCTGCAGTGAAAGAAGTAATACCATTCAGTGTAATGTTGCCCTGTGAATCAGAATAAAATGTTCCCATATCTGTTCCGTTAAGCTTCACAGAGATAGCAGCACCGGATACCGCTTGACTACCTGCAGTCAGCGTAGCATTAATCGTATATAAATCGCTATATTCCACCTGGGGAATATCAAGTGTTAAAGTTGTACTTTCATGAATTATGAAAGATATGGATTTTGTTGCGATATTGCCAGCGTAATCTTCTGCAAAGGCAGTTATTGTATGCGTTCCCCGTTCTGTGATCGGCGTTCCGGACACATAATCCTGTCCATCAAGCTGAAGGGTTCCGGCTTTTATCCCGGATACGGTATCATAAATAGGTATTATGGGTGTTACCGTATCCGTATAGTCCACTCCTTCTGTTATTCCTGAGCATTCAATGATTGGAGCGGTTTTATCAATATTATAGGGGCCATAGGTTACGGTTTTTACATTACCTGCCCAGTCTTCTGCTATCAGGTGTAAGTACCAGGCACCTTCATTCGACTGTAGAATACTGCCCGATGTATACGGGGTGTATTCAGAAGGTACTGACTGATCAAGGCTCCACTGATGGCCAACATACTTAAGCTGTGATCCGCCTTCATCTGTAAATGCCGGTGTGACGGAAACATCTGTGCTTCCCCAAGCTTCTCTTTTAACATTATCGGCGGATATTGCCGGAACCGTTTTATCTATTTTATATGGTCCGAATACAGCTTCGCTTTCATTACCTGCTGCATCAATAGCTTTGGTATGAAGATACCAAATACCTTCCGTTGTCTGAATTAGTTCTCCCTGATTATATTCATCCCAAACCGCAGGCTGTCCCGTTGCATTCGTCCATTGATACCAGGTCTGTAATATTCCCGACCCGTTCCCATCATTATATTTGGGTATGACCTTAAGCTCTGTATTTTGCCAGTCCGGGCTTTGATTATCTACAGTCAATGTAGGAGGGTTATAATCAATTTTTACAATTTCTTCTTTTTCTTTGATATATCCATAACCATCGTTAGCCGTTATTGTAAGACTGTGTTGACCAATTGCCTGAATGGAAAAAGGCTGTGTATAATGATACTGTGTACCGTCAATTGTATAGAAGATTTCACTGGCATCCGTATCAGTAACCTCAACTGTAACTGTAGAAATATACCAGTCATTTTTCCCTTTCACGCCAGTAAATTTAATACCCAGAGGATTTGGCACAACATTTATTTCTTTTGTTATTGATGAGGTTGTTGTCTTTATCATATTTCCCTGTGAGTTTACTAATTTTATATTATTAACTTCCACCGTGGTCCTGCCTATTCGTAAGGCTTTAAACGGTAGACGGATGAGATCAAAATTTCCACTCACACCCTGTACTTTACCTTTTCTTGAATATATAATATTTACCACTCCGGTTTTTAAATCCGCCTCGACCTTGTCATATCCGTTCTGATTAAATTCCCAGATCAAATTTTTAATAGCAGCTTGATCCAGTCCAAGAATTTTAGGATCATACCGTACTTCCATACGCATTGTATACAAGTCATTTAGATTTGATCCGCTAAGCACCAGATTTACATTTTGTGTTCTGAAGACCTCATCCTTATCCGCAGAAACTTCCAGTAATGCACCGGTTTGATAGTCTTCCGCGTAAGCATTAACAGTAGTAAAAGCTAATACCATAAAGATAGCAGTAATTATGATGTTAGTAATAGTGATTCCTTTTTTCATCTTTTTTCCCTTCCTCTTATGTGTGCTACTTTTAGCTTAGTCATCGCCGCTATGTCCTTATTTTGAAACAAAAAAAGCCTGCACCGATTAAATAGCCGATGCAGGCATAAAAATACCCTTAAATATCATTCGGTAACCCGGCTATCATACCTTCTCAGGCTTAGACCCGTGGCTTTGCGTCCGATGCTTTCACAACGTTTGCCTTTATCGATGTTTCATTGTAATAATTTATATATAATTAGAACAATAGGACTAATTATATTGTTTTTTTACGTATTATGTCAATATTTATTTAAATTTTGGTAATTATCTTTTCTTGATTCATTTTTCTCAGTATCTGTTTTATGAAATATTTTTTGGGATAAAGCTTGTAAATAAGGATCACATCTCTGTTATATTTTAATAACTGATATAGTATCAGTTACTAGATGTCAAAGCAAAAATAATTAGATGTAAAGTCAGAATGCTTCCAATTCCTACCCTTGAAAAACCCTGCCATACTTTTAAGCCTGTCAAATGGCGTCATATGGTATCGATGAAATGCAGGATTGAATCTGCTCCTTTCCCATGCTATAATAAACATACGTTTGTGGTCGGATTGACCTCAAAAGATTACATAGGACAGGCAGGTAACGTTATAATGAGTATATATGACACTTTAAATCCCGAACAGAAACGTGCGGTTCTCCATGATAAAGGCCCTCTGCTAATTCTCGCAGGTGCCGGATCAGGCAAAACAAGGGTACTGACCCACCGCATCGCATATCTGATTGAGGAAAGGGGCGTTAATCCCTGGAATATTCTTGCTATCACCTTCACGAACAAGGCAGCGAAGGAAATGAGGGAACGTGTGGACAAGATTGTCGGCTTCGGTTCCGAGGATATCTGGGTAAGTACCTTCCATTCCACCTGCGTTCGAATCTTAAGACGTTATGCTGATACCATCGGTTATACCAGAAGCTTTACGATATATGATTCGGATGATTCCAAGACTCTGATGCGTGAGGTTTGTAAATATTTGAACATCGATACTAAGAAAACCAATGAACGCAGTATCTTATCCGTGATTTCCAAAGCGAAGGATGAGATGATTACACCGGAGGAATTTACTAAAAATGCTCATGGTGATTATACACAGAATAAATATGCACAGGCTTATACCGAATATCAGAAGAGGCTCAAAGCAAGCAATGCCATGGATTTTGATGACTTAATTTTTAAAACGGTAGAACTGTTCCAGACAAATCAGGATGCCCTGGAATATTATCAGAACCGTTTCCGCTATATTATGGTTGACGAGTATCAGGATACCAATACCGCTCAGTTTCGTTTCATTCACCTTCTGGCCTCAGGCTTCAATTTGTATGGTGAGCGCGAATTTAACCTCTGCGTCGTAGGTGATGATGATCAGTCGATCTACAAATTCCGCGGTGCGAATATATATAACATTCTGAATTTCGAACAGGCTTTTCAGAAAACAAATGTGATTAAACTGGAGCAGAATTACCGCTCCACGAAAAGTATCCTGAATGCTGCGAATGAGGTAATCTGCAACAATCAGGGTCGTAAGGACAAGTCCTTATGGACGGAGAATGAAGAAGGCGAGCCGGTACACTTTACCCAGTTTGAAACTGATTTTGAAGAAGCGGATGCTATCACCTCAGAGATCAAACAGTCCGTTGAGAACGGGGATGCTACTTACAAGGACTTTGCAATCCTCTACCGAACCAATGCCCAATCTCGTTTGTTCGAAGAGAAATTGGTATTAAAGAACATTCCATATAAAATGATCGGCGGTGTTAACTTCTATGACCGTAAAGAAATTAAGGATATTCTCGCCTACTTAAAAACCATCAACAACGGCCTGGACAGTCTGGCTGTGAAGCGTATTATCAATGTCCCGAGACGCGGAATCGGCCTTACGACCGTGGATCGTGTCAATGATTATGCGGTGGAACATGATCTGAGCTTTTATGATGCGCTCACCCGGGCTCAGTACATTCCAGGTCTAGAACGAACTGCCTCCAAGCTTACTCCCTTCATCAGCCTGATTGAAGGACTGAAATCAAGGGTTAACCAGGAAGGCTTTTCGCTTCGTGAATTAATCGATGATATCCTGGATGCTACCGGCTATTTAAGAGAGCTTGAAGAAGAGGGTGCTGAGGAAGCTCAGGACAGAATCAGTAACATCAACGAGCTGGTGAATAAGATGGTTGCGTATGAAGAAAATACCCTTGATCAACCGACCTTAAGCGGTTTCTTGGAAGAGGTTGCTTTAGTATCCGATATTGATAATCTCGATGAGGATAATGAAAAGGTAGTATTAATGACCCTGCACAGCGCAAAGGGCTTAGAGTTTCCTTATGTATATCTCTGCGGCATAGAGGAAGGCATCTTCCCAAGCTATATGTCAATTAATGCAGAGAATCCGAAGGAAGAGATTGAGGAAGAACGTCGTCTCTGCTATGTCGGTATCACCAGAGCAATGAAGCAGTTATCCTTATCCGCTGCCAGACAGCGAATGCTGCGCGGTGAAACCCAGTACAACAAGCCCTCCCGTTTTATCCACGAGATACCCCGGTATCTGCTTAAGATGTCCACAGGCTCACGTAAAAACCAGTCCTCCTTTAAGGATAACAATATCTCAGCCGGAAGGAAATTCCGCTTTGGTGATGACACTGAATTTAATGACAGCGTATTCGACAAACCGGAAAAGGGTACTTATAAGCAATCCCAGGCAGATTACAAACCATTTATCACTCCGGTTGCCAAGCAGTTTGAAGGCAATCAGATGGGAACCCTGAACTATGGTGTCGGTGATACGGTAAGACATATCAAGTTCGGAGTCGGGATTGTCACCGATATTACAAAAGGCGGTAAAGATTATGAGGTAACGGTTGATTTCCCTAATTTCGGCATCAAAAAATTATTATCTTCCTTTGCAAATTTAACAAAAATAGATTAAAAGTGAATAATTTGAATGTTTATTTGAGATATTATAGTAAAGATGATTGTTCTGTTTATCGACTTTGTGTGAATATAAGTCAGGTAATATGAATAGTTACTAGCAAATCAGCATTTATTGTGGTATACTATAAGTGGCAGATGAACCAGGTTATGGAACTTTTAATTGAAATAAGAAGGGAAGTGTTGTCATGGGAAATAAAATCGATGATCTGTTAAGCACTATGAAATTAGGAGAATTGATCCACAGAAAAGACCCAGAGGAAAAAAGAAGACATACTATTATTTGCATTCTCGCAATAATCGGTGCTGTTGCTGCTGTGGCTGCAATTGCTTATGCCGTATACAGATATATGAATCCCGATTATCTTGAGGATTTCGATGATGATTTTGATGATTATGAGGATGATACAGAGGACGATGCCGGAGATGACCAAACCTCAGGTACTTCCGAACAATAAGCAGTTCTCAAAGTGGGTGTCACTTAAGTGACACCCACTTATTTAATTCATCCCGAGAGATAATTGCAAAACTCCAAATATGCAGCTATTTACTACACAGTTGATACAAGTTTCGGAGCGAAAGTTGAGCATACGTGCGTTGGAGCGGAGGGATTTGTATCAATTATAAAGTAATTTCCAATAAATAAATTGTCTCACAATTACTTATAATTCAACCCGATGTTATCTACAGAATCTCTTTATCAGGATGCCAGAATCTACGCTCAAGCCTTTAACTGGATAATATCATCATAAAGATCAAGTCCATAACTGGTGCGCTCCGGTTCCCGTTCAAAGATAAGGAAGGTCCTGGTGCCATCCGCCAGACGCTCCGCACTAAGAAACATGGCTTTTTCAAGCTTTCGTGCAAACATGGTCTTCGTAAATTCAAACAGATGCGTAACCATGATGATGGTGGTTCCATTTTCATAGAGTGCATCAACCACGTCCTGCGCAATCTTCGCACCCTCCCGCTCCGTTGTCGTAGCAAAGGACTCATTCATCAGCAGCAGGGAATTCGGTGTGACAGACATGAGAATCCGGTTCATACGGGATAATTCCTCATCCAGCTTGCCGCTGTTCATTGCAACATCCTCTCTTCGTGTAAAATGCGAGAATATGCCATCATACAGCTTACTGCAGTAATACCTGGCAGGGACAAACATGCCGCACTGCATGAGAAGCTGGGCTATACCAATACTTCTTAAATAGGTTGATTTGCCCCCTTGATTAGCTCCGGTTATAATAAAGAGCTTCTTATCAAGCGTATCAAGATCATTACTTACCGGCAAAGAGCGGCTGTAAATAGCAAGACTTAAATCATATAAATCCTTGAATTTGAAATCATCATAATCTTTCATTTGAACCTCAGGCATCGTCGTTGGTATATTCATCTGATTCAGCCTGATTCGCAGGTTGGCAGCACCAATATAGAATGCCATCTGATAATGCAGGTTTTCAAAGAAGGAGCTTAATTCTCTGATAAAACCCTGGTAAAGCTTCATTACGTGAGTCAGACCTGCTGCCTCCATATCCTTGGCATCCTGCGAAAGCTTTGAATCATCAAGCATAATTACGTTACGTTTGAACAGTTTATGTATTAATATACTCATTATGCCTTCACGTTTTCGTCTTGTAAAAGTTTCCTTTACCAGTTGATTCACAATAATATCCTTCGTCTTAAGTCCTTGGCCAACGGTACCGCTGAAGACAATTTCTCCCCCTTCGGTTAAGAAATTCATATTCTTTATCGAGTTCTGTATCTCCTCAACAAAATGGTAGCTGTAATCCTCCAGCATGCGATTGTAAAAGGCTCTAAAGCCATTGGAGTGAAAATCCTTTTCCACCGCATCCAGATGCAGCTTCAATTTCTCAAGACAATTAACCAAAATCCCCAATAATTCCAGGGAATAAAGTACATTCGCTGCATCCGACAGATTCGAGGAATTTGCTTTTTTATTACCCTCTGTAAAATGTTCGATTACTTCTACGGTCTGAGCTGCAATTTC
>Ga0207800_1000411_pt1 | contig 12452 bp, 8 predicted proteins | sample LuqExpMetageno11_FD_187769 | JGI IMG/M metagenome (GOLD analysis project Ga0207800, IMG submission 187769) | Tropical forest soil microbial communities from Luquillo Experimental Forest, Puerto Rico - Sample 11 (SPAdes) | ecosystem: Environmental > Terrestrial > Soil > Tropical forest ...
TTCAGAAAAATCTTGTTCCGGCGATAGGAATTTTCATATTACTGTATATAATAGTTCGAATATTAAAACGTTTACATCGCAAATATGGAATCTTTAATAATGTGATCAAGATAAAAAAGAAGATAGGTGCAAACCCCTTAGTTTCACGATTAAGCTACAGCTTCTATTTCTTGAAACATCCGATTGATGGCTGCTATGGTGTACGTTGGGAAGGAAAATCCTCGTTCCTGAGTGCAAATATATTATTAACTGTATTTATTTCTTTTAATGTTATTAGTAAGTACTTTTCAGGTTTTCTATTTAAAGGAGTACGTGAAGGCAGATATAACCTCTTGTCCGATATAGGAACAATAGTAATTACGTTCTTATTATTAACGGTATGTTGCTACCTGATCAGTACGATAAATGATGGTGAAGGTACATTTAAACAGCTTTACTGTGGATTTACTTACAGCTTGACTCCATTCCTGATCATACAGCCGTTAATTTTCATAATCAGCCATTTAGTAACATACAATGAGAAATTTTTAGTGCAATTCCCGAATACCTTCATGGTTATCTGGATTGTGATCTACCTGATAATAACTATTAAAGAGATCAATAACTTAACAGTCAAGGAAACTGCAAAAGTTATAGCCTTAACATTCTTTGCAGCTTTGATTGCATTATTATTAGTATTTATTATTTATGTATTATGGGCGCAAGTTTACGACTTTATCGTAGCAATCAGCGGAGAGGTGGTGTATCGACTTGGCTTCTAAAAGAAAATCGATTTTGAAATTTGCCATACCCGCCTTACTGATCATAGCATTGGTTATTGTAGTAATGGTAAAACAAAAGAGTAATAAAACAGGCCTGCAGGACGGGAATAGCGGCAGTGACGATCAGACTCAAACGGTAAGTATTAAACCAAATGCAGATCAATATAACAATAAACTGATAGCATCAAGTGATAATTATGAGTTGTATCTGGATGGTTCTACTTTATCCGTTACAATTAAAGATAAGAAAACCGGAGCAATACTAGAGTCCTCCGTAAAGCAGGATGACGGAAAAAGTAATGCACAGTGGTTGGGCTTTATGAAATCCGGTATTGTAATTAATGCAATCAATGGATTAAATGATACAGAGCAGGTGGATTTGGTCAACAACACCTCACAGATCATGATAGAAAATATCGATAATGGAGTTCATGCTTATGTATCCTTTCCTGACATGGGATTTTCCTTTGAAGAGACAATAACCTTGGACGGGGATAACCTGGTAGTTGATATTCCGGATCAATTCATTGTCGAAAGTATGCCGGGTAAATATATCGGTGCAATCAATGTATTACCATTCCTTGGCTACAGCTATCTCGGTGAAAAACCGGGTTACATGTTCATTCCTGATGGTAATGGCGCTTTGATTTATCTGAATGATAAAGAGGGTAGACTTTCCGGTGGATATTCCGAGATGATTTACGGTGAGGATGTTGGTTTCAAAGACAGCGAAACCGTATCTCTGCTCTGGGATCAGTTACAGACAGTAAATGATACAGAAAACGTAATGGCACCAATCTTCGGTATGGTTCACACCGACGATCAGATAGGATATCTAGGTATCGTTGAAAGCGGAGCTCAGAGAGCAAGTATTGAAGCATATCCGAATGGCGTTATGATTGATTACAACCGTATCTATCCGAAATTCCTCATGAGAAAGCTTTATAAGCAGCCAACAAGTGAGAGTGACTCAGGTACGATTGCACAGGTTGAAAAAGACAGAACGCATTATGATATTAAAGTTAGATACAGTCTGGTTAATGGAGATAAAGCAAATTACACAGGACTTGCAGTTACTTACCGTGATTATCTGTTAAACAATGGACTGACTGCAAAAGATACCAACTACAAGACACGAATCGATTTCTTAGGAACGGATCGTGAGGATTGGCTGATCTTTAAAAAGAAAGTTACCATGACCACTGTGAAGGATATCAGAAATATATACAGCGATCTTGCAGGCGATGGAGTAACCAATATTCTGTCACTTTACAAAGGCTGGCAGAGCGGTGGCTTATACCAGGTTCCGATCACGGATTATAAAGCTGACAGCGCTATCGGCGGAACGAAGGAATTGACGAAGCTGATTAAAGATACAAAGGCAGCCGGCAATCAGTTCTATCTGTATCAGGATGCACTTCGAATTAATCCGGATGAGAATAACACAACCTTTAACGTAGTTAAGAGAGTGGATAAGAGACTATTTGAAGAATTTACTTATATGGATGTTTATAATAGATTCCTTTATCTGATCCCTTCTAGAACAGATTATATTATGAACCGAATTTCAGCGGATTATGAAAAGAAGGGTGTAACGGGAATATCCTTAGCAGGTATCACCAATAATTTATTCTCTTACAGCTATGGCGGAAAGTATTATTCCAGACCTGATACCATGCAGCAATATATTGATACTGTTTCCGGTATGGATCCGAATTTTGATCTGGCATTAGAGCAGCCTTTCTCTTATCTGTGGCAGTATACCGACGCTTTCCTGGATATGCCGGTTGGTACCTCTAACTTTAACTTTATAGATGAGGAAATTCCTTTCTTATCCATTGCTCTTAAAGGTATTATACCGATGTATTCTGAGTATATGAACTTTGAGGCAAATAAACAGAAATTCTTCTTACAGCTGGTTGAAATGGGTATCTATCCTTCCTTTTATATTACAAAAGAAGATTCCTCTAAACTGATTTATACTAATTCCGCAGATATTTACAGCTCAAGATATGACATTTACAAGAGTGAAATTGAGACATATGCAAAAGAACTTAAGAGTGTCAACGATGCAGTACAAGGTGCGCTCATCATCGGTCATGAGCATATGGATAACGGTGTAACGAAGGTAAGCTATGATAACGGAGTTACAATTTATATCAATTACAGTGATAATGACCAACCCGTTGACGGTTATACAATAGGAGCGATGTCATATAAGGTAGGTGGAGCAAATGAGTAAAAAACCAAAAGTTAAAAAGGTCAAAATCGGTAAACTGGAGCGCAGAGAAGCATTGGTGGGATTAATCTTTGTTCTGCCCTGGATCATCGGTGTATTCATGTTCCTGATTATTCCTTTGTTCCAATCCTTCCAATTTGCATTAGCGAACATTAAAATGACTCCAAGAGGAAGAGTGATTACCTTTGCAGGTATTACTAACTATACTCAGATCTGGCTGGAAGATGCGCAGTTCCCGGTAATGTTAATTAAGTATTTCTGGGAGACATTATTATCAGTACCAGTCATCGTAGTATTCGCTTTAATCATTGCGATGCTGTTGAATGGAAAAATCAAGTTCAAAGGATTTTTTCGATTAATCTTCTTCTTACCGGTTATTATCGTAAGCGGTCCTGTTATGAACCTTTTGACGGCACAAGGAGCAGCAACCATACCTGCAATGAACATTACCGGCATACAGACAGCCTTAGAAAGCTTATTGCCAAATGCAATGGCAAGTGCGATTTCCGATTTATTCAGCAACATGATCATGATTTTATGGTATTCCGGTGTCCAGATCTTAATATTCTTGTCTGCACTGCAGAAGATTGACAGCTCCTTATATGAAGCAGCGAAAATCGATGGCGGTTCCGCTTGGGAATGCTTCTGGAAGATCACACTTCCTACCATTAAGCCGATGATCCTGCTGAATGCAGTATATACCGTTATATTCCTTTCTAATAACGAACATAATGCGATTATCAACATAATCCAGAGTGATATGTTTGCGGGAAATAAAGGTTATGGATACGCTTCAGCAATGGCCTGGATGTATGCAATAGCTGAAACATTGATTGTTGGAATTATAGCATTACTTTTACTTACCAGAAAAGATGCTTATGACAAGCAGGTGAAACGGGTTAAGAAAGAAATTAAAAAACAGGCTAGAGCATTAAAAATTGCCAGAAGGAGGGGTAAACGTAATGGAGCAAAAATTACAAAAACTATCAAAAAAGCTGAAAAACATTAAAAGTGACGTTAATAAAGATAAAATCAGAAAATTATTGATGGGCTCCAGAGAAAAGGACGGATTGATAAAGCTCCTCGTTGTATATGTCCTTCTGATTTGTATCGGCTTTGTGTATTTATACCCGCTGCTTTATATGATCAGTAAAAGTTTTATGAACTTAGACGACTTACTTGATACATCCATCAACTGGATACCTAGCAGCTTTTATATTAAGAATTACTTTGATGCAGCAAAAAGTATGAATTATTTAAAGACCTTTTTCCAGAGTATTGTTGTTGCAGGAGTTCCTACTGTAATAAATGTTATTATCTGTTCTTTTGTAGGTTACGGTTTTGCCAGATTTAATTTTCCGGGTAAAAAAATCATGATGGGTTTGTTGATATTCTCTTATATCTTACCGTCAACAATTACTATGATGCCGACCTATGTACTGTACAGTGATATGAAGTTGGTTGGTACACTTTGGGCATTCATCCTTCCGGCACTCTTAGGACAGGGACTCAATGCTCCGATCTTCATCCTGATTTTTTATCAGTTCTTTAAGCAGGTGCCTAAAGTTCTGATTGAAGCAGCACATATCGATGGAGCGGGATTTTTCAAATCCTTCTTAAGAATCTCCATACCATCCGCAATACCTGCAATTATAACAGTATTTCTGTTCTCTATCGTATGGTACTGGAATGAATCTTATTTAACACAGCTTTATATCAGCGGTGTATTTGTAAAGGGAGACTGGACGTCACTGATTGTACAATTAAAGGGTTTTGATGCGAATTATAATAAAGCTGCTGCGGTTTCCACCGTTGGTAGTATGGTTTCAAATAATGAATCCGTACGTATGGCAGCTACAATGTTAAGTATTGCCCCTGTCCTTCTGATGTACTTTATCCTTCAGAGATACTTCGTTGAAAGTATCGACCGTACCGGTATTACAGGTGAATAATCATTTTATGGCAGATCCCATGCAATAAAATGTTATTTTATAACAAGAATAAAGTCTTGTTAAATATTAAAAATGAAAGAGGAGGTTACAAATTATGAAAAGACTAATAAGTTTACTTTTAGTCCTGGTTATGTGCATGTCCCTGTTATCCGGCTGTGTATTTGCAAGCAAAGATAACGGTAATTCAAGCACTAACAACACAAGTTCAAGCAATACATCTACAAGTGATACAACTGCAGCTACCAGTGCGCCGGCTGTTACAGACGCCGCTGGTTCAACAACCGATGCAGCTGCTGGTCTTCCTGCAATGACCACTGATCCTATCACTTTAACTTACTTGAATTTCGACAGCGAAGTTTTAACACAGAAATTAGCTGATGAATTCATGAAGAAGTATCCGAACATAACAGTTAATGTAGCTTACATCAATGTTGCGGATTTCAACACAACATTACTGAACCTGATCGCATCTGGTGAGGTTCCGGACTGCTTCATGTTCTCCGATGCCGACTTTGCATTATCTAATCAGTTACTTTATGATATGACTGACTTATGGAATGCAGATCCTGAAAATCAGAATCTGTTACCTACCATCAACGAGTACGGCATTGGTACTTATGATTCCGGTAGAAAATGGTCAACTCCTATGAAGTTCTTCCCTGGCATCGTATACATTGACAGAAGCGTAATGCAAAAGTTAAACCTTCAGATGCCTACTACAGACTGGACTTGGGATCAGATGATCCAGTTAATCAAAGACGCAACAGATACATCACAGACACCTGCTTATTATGGTCTTGGATGCTTTAATAGACTTGACAGTTTATATGGTATTGCAGCTTCCCAGAATATCTACGGCGAATTCGGCTGGGATGGCAAGGGCTTTGACTTAGGTGTATGGGCAAAAGGTGAGCAGGAGTTTGCTGATCTTAAGCTTGCTGGTTATGTAGCTCCTGATAGAGAAACCCAGAAGATGGAAGACTGGATGGGAGATTGGGAAGCATGGGCTGGAGACAGTGGTCATGTAGCAATTATGACAGAAGCATATTGGACTTACATGAATCTTTGGGATGATGCATCCTATAAGGTTGACAAGGGTATCAACTTTGTTCCTTACCCGATTCCTTCTGTAGAAAAAGTTGATGGTGTTGCTAACACCATCGCTACTATGGATATGGGCGGTATCTCTTCCTCTACTGAACATCCTAGAGAAGCATATGAATTATTAAAGTTCATGGGCTGGGGTGTAGATGGCTGGAAGGCAAGATTGGCTCTTTATCATGATGAAAGCGTTACTAATGCTTCCGGTCAGCCTTTAAAGAGAGATTCCATGCCGGCTCCGATCACAATGGATAAGGATATCTGGGCTGATTATAGAACCTTATATCCTACAGACGCAACTGATGGACCTTACTGGGATGCTTATTTTGCAAAATGTACAAGACCTATTCCTTTTGGCTGGATGTCAATCGCAGGTTATTGGACCTTCTGTACTGAATACTTTAACAATATCGGTATTCATGGACTTGTAGACTCCGGTAAAGCGAAGGCTTCTGACTATGCTGATGAAGCTACTGCACAGGCAGATGAATACCATAAGCAGGCAATGAAGGAATACTTCAACATCGATTGGTCACCTTCCAAATAATCGACCTACGAATAAGGCATGACTAAGATTTGGCCCCATATATGACATGAATAGTGATTTAAAATTACTTTTATAGTATATCGGGCCATTTCTACGCTTTTTTTCAGAAATAAATGAATAAAAATAGAAATAAAATGGACAATATTAACATTTTAACGGAGGAATGCACAATGAGCGAACCGCAAACAAAACTCGATAACACCTGGATCCTGCAAAGGGCAGATCCTTATGTATTCAAACATACCGATGGTTCATATTACTTTACTGCATCTGTGCCCTCCTATGACAGAATAATACTTAGAAAAGCAGACAGTTTAGCAGGACTTGCAGAAGCAGAAGAGGTGACTGTCTGGAAAAAGCATGAAAGAGGATTAATGAGCTGCCATATCTGGGCTCCTGAGCTTCATTATCTTCAGGGCAAATGGTATATCTATTTTTCAGCTGGCGAAAAGGAGAATATCTGGGCAATCCGTCCCTATGTATTGGAATGTCAGGATCAGGATCCGTTAACCGGAAAATGGGTTGAGAAAGGTAAAATGCAGAGAGCAGACCAGGATGAATTTTCTTTTGAAGCCTTTTCCTTGGATGCTACAGTTTTTGAGAATAAAGGTAAATACTACTATGTTTGGGCAGAAAAAGTAGGAGTAGGAAAAGCAATCTCCAATCTCTATATTGCTGAGATGGAGACCCCTACCAAGCTGAAAACTTCTCAGGTATTATTGACTACTCCTGATTATGATTGGGAAAGAGTTGATTTCTGGGTTAATGAGGGCCCTGCCGTATTGAAAAAGCACGGGAAGATCTTTTTAACCTATTCAGCAAGTGCCACCGGAGCATGTTATTGCGTCGGTATGATGACCGCTGATGAGGATTCAGATCTGTTAGATCCTAAATCCTGGAATAAGGAACGTCTTCCGGTATTGCAGACAGATTATAAAAAGGGAATCTATGGTCCTGGTCATAATTGCTTTACCTATTCAGAGGATGGCCGTGAGATTATGGTTTACCATGCAAGACCATATGAGAAGATTGAAGGAGATCCGCTTTATGATCCGAATCGACATGCTAGGCTCATGGAAGTAGAGTGGGATGGGGATAAGATACCCAAGTTTGGATTTAAGCAGATACTTACATAATCCTCAGGATATGGTACTAGCTGGAATATGATATGGATTTATATATTTCAGTGCTGAATTTAATGGTATATCATACACTTAAAGTTTATATACACGAATTATAATTTAAGTATGTAATTATATTTTTGCTTTATTCCTAGTTTTTGGAGTATTATTACCAAAGAAAAATTATTTTCTATGAACTAAGTTATAATAAATGTATAAAAAGTGTGAAAAACATCTTGACGTTTTAGTGAAATAGTAGTATTGTATAAATAGTTAATTCAGATATTGAATACTTAATTAAATAATTAAATAATTAGTTTTAACCAAGAAACACTTATTTCAGAAATTGGCATGAAAATGCTTTATTTTAAATATTATAAAGGAGGAAAAGATATGAAAATGAAAAAAATCTTAGGAGCAGTTGCTACATTATCAATGGTGTGTTTAACTGTTTCAACAGCATTCGCAGCAACACCGGTTTATCAATATGGTTTTGATGGCGATCTTGGCGGCGCAACAGTAGTTACACGTTCCGATGCAACTCCTGAAATGCCTGCAGCAGATTCAAGTGTTGCACCACAATACGTTGAGGGTAAATATGGTCAGGCGATCAACTTAGACGGTACATATGGTCTTCAGTTACCGGTTAAAGAAATAGGTAAGGATTATACCATTTCTTTCTGGGTTAAGCCTGCAAGATTCTCTGACTTCAGTCCTTTCTTAGTACTTGGTTCCAATTTCTTGGATGATACTAAAGCTAACTGGGTTAGTATTACTAAGTCAAGCTGGGTTGGCGATACATCACCTACTGTTTGGTCAAGAAATGCAGCTCTCGCTGCATGGCCTTGGTGCGATGCTACCGATGCTGAGATGATTCCAAAGGATGAGTGGACTCATATTGCAATAGTTGTTGATTCATCCGTTGATACATCAGCTGATGAAGCTAACACTGTTGGATGTAGTATTTATGTTAATGGTGAACTTAAGAAAGAAGGCGGACATGTAGCAGCTGATGCTCTTGTTGGCGACGTAATGGCTTTTGTTGGAATCAATCCTTGGGATCCGGTTCAGAAGGAAGTTGTTGACGAAATTAAGATTTATAACACCGTACTTACAGCTGATGAAGTTAAGGATGCTATGAATACTCCTATAGCTGATACTGCAGCAACAACAGATACAGCAGCTACAACAACTGATACAGCAGCTTCTACAGATGTTCCTAAGACCGGCGTTGTTTCTTCAGCAATTATCTTCGGTTTAGGCGCAGCAGTTCTTGGAACTGGTTCTGTAGCTTTAAAGAGAAAAGAGAAATAATTCTCTGATCACTGTTTTCAATCATTAAATTCCTTGTAAAAAATAAAAGAGCGGGTACCCCCCAAGGCCCGCTCTTTTTTATTGTATGAAAGCAAAGTGAGTAAATTTGTTTGTTGTTTTCGCAATCATTAAATGAAAGGGATTGAAAAACTGAGTGCTTTTAAACCTCTTAGGTTTTATATATTTGATACTTATAATTGTTAATTAAAAAGTTTATGATTGTGTTAAATTAAGTAATAATAATGAATTTACTTATACAAATAGGTGAGGTTATATAATTATAAGTTTAAGGTGGTAATTTTATGGGAAAAAATAGTTTTTTAAAACAATATTTAGAAATACCTAACGAGAATGAAATAAGGAATATAATTTTTGCATTGGCATTCTTTATAAATATAATAAACATATTGTTTATTGGATTGTATGAGATTACTATTTTACATCAAAATTTTGGTAGTTATTTTATGCAAATATATTTTAAAATTATTATTATAATAGATATAATGTTACTAATTGTATTTATTTTCCCAAATAGGTTTTCAAATATTATTTTTGTTATTTATTCATTAATATTTTCAGGATCTTCAATATTATTTTTATGTCTAGCTGATATGACATTTTTTAAGATAATAAAGGGTTATTCTATTTTTTATATTATAATTAGTATATGTATCTATTTATTTATTTTATCAGCAAATATTTTAAGTATTAAAAATAAAATCAATAATAAGAAAAAATATAATAAAAGTATAAATAATACAAAGATTGTAGCATTTTTAGGATCATTATTAGGTATTTATCTTTCTAGAAAAGTAGGTGTAAATAATTTATTAATAGCTTTTATGTTTTTAGCATTATCTTATGTATTTGCTTTTTCATATTCAGGCTTTTATAGATTTTACTTAATAAAAAAATTAAATATAGAATGTAATAATAATCATACGGAATCCTGAGGGCTGCTTAAATTACTGAAGTATGTAAATAAGAAATATTATCTTCGATTGGAAATAGGAAAATATAACATCAACAAGCAGCACTTGAAAGTATAGTCGGATCGATGTGGACAACATCTGCATCTACTGAAAGAAACAGCCTAAATTAACTGAAAAACAAAGTGTTATTAAAGTATGCCCAAAATTATAAAACTGAAAGTGATTCTGGTAACATAGAATCCTTCAGCTATTTTTGCCCAGTGAAAAGAAAGAACGCGTCGCATTATAACTAAAAAAGTTATTTTGCGACGCGCCGGTCAATATAATAAGAATCTGAGTTGTTATGACCAATATAATGGGTTGTAAAGTTAAAGTGGAAAATGATCCGAAGGAGTCGGACAACACAATTAATATATTGAATGAAATCTCATAAAATACATCCAAACCTCTTCAGCAATTTCTTCCGTCAATCCAAGATCAAATAAGATCTGCAATAATCCAAATCGATTCCTTAATTCCTTCGCAACCAGGAAGCTATTGATAAAGGTAGTTTTGTCAATACCGACAGCCATTGGATTACTGGGAGCTTTCAGCTCATCTAAGTAATTACGAATGGTATCGGAGGATGGAAGATGTCCAGCAACCTCTTTTAATTTATCCCAGTTATCCTGAAGTAACCGAATACGGGGAATCACGTGCTCCGGATCATTTTTACCGATTTGGTCTTCTAATTCAATCACAGAATCAGCAGCTGAATAATAAGTCTTAGTCATCTGCTCCTTCCATTGTTCTTTGGAATACTGCTTTGCTGCTTCTTTTGCCTTCTTAAAATCAATATCCCTTGACATCAAAAGTTCATATGCCTTAATTACTGCAACTGTTCCGATACCTACCTTAGTTCCGTGAAGTACTGGTTGCTTTCCCTGGAATAAGTACATCATTTCCCAATAGTGGGAGAGATGGTGCTCACTTCCCGAGGCGGGTCTGGAGTTACCCGCGAAGCTCATTGCGATGCCGGATAAGACAAGGGCCTCCATGATGCTTTTTGCAGCTTCCGGAGTGCGGTGCTTTGCATTATTTATATTAGCGACTACTGTTTCCAAGGATCTTTTTACGATACTTTCGATGGAAGTGCAATGATACTCTCCGGTAATGATATGGGCGATTTCCCATTCACAGAGACAAGTATATTTCCCAAGGATATCGCCGATTCCGGCAGCAATCATGTTCATCGGGGCATCTTTGATTATGTTAGTGTCGCCGAGGATGGCGAAGGGGACATGAGCTTCGTATGTAGTTTTCATATGATTTACGATCAATGGTGCCACATTGGAAGCGAAGCCGTCCATGGACGGTGCAGTGGCAACTATCATATAAGGTAAGTTCATTTTATAACTGATAAAACGGCACAAATCATTCAGTGTACCGCTTCCTACTGCAATGATGATATCGCAGGAAGGATCAAAATGAATTAGAATATCGCCCAGTGCTTTCTCATCCGGGGTCGGCTCGGCTTCTTTCAGAATATAACTGGTATACGGAAGCTGTGATTGCTCCATGAGGCTTGTGATAAGGGTACCTGCGATGGAATAGGTGGTTGAATCATATAGTAGAAAAGATTTTTGAAAACCATTCGACTTGATTAAATCCGGGAGTGCTAGAGAAGCTCCTTCTTCAATCAGGATATATTTGATAGGTACGGAATGCTGTCTGTTACATTCACAGGAAAAGGTTTTGCCTAGATAATCCGATATCGTAAATTGATCTGTCTTAAACATGTGTAACGCCTTTCATCTTTGTTGTTAATTATTGTTGATGGGTATGTTGCTGCCTGATTTATTATATCATAAGTGGAGTAGGAACGTCCAATGATAAACCTTGATTTTTCCGATAAAATAAGATATTCATTACATTTGTCATAGAACAAAATTACTCCTGTAACATTGACGCTTTCTGTCATAGCCAATATAATAAAATTAGTAAATCGAAGTCCACTATCACAATAACATTCTTAAAGGAGGATCTATGAAAAGACAACAGTTAAGATATTTATGCATATTCATATCATTGTTATTATTTCCTATCTTCATGAACTATTTATCTCCATATCTTATCGTAAATGGAGCTTTTAAAGGTATATTAGCAGGGAGTGGAATCGTATTCCTGGTACTATTACTTATCTCAATGTTTACCGGCAGGTTGTTTTGCGGGTGGCTCTGTCCCATGGGCGGCTTGAATGATTGCCTGACTCAGGTGAATAGGAAGCGTATTACCTCAAAAGCAGCAAAGAGATCCAAATTTATCATCTGGACCATCTGGCTGGGAGCTATCATCAGTGGCTTCGTGTTTGCCGGTGGACTGCTAAAGATAAATATGTTCTACATGACAGAATCAGGTGTGTCCGTGGATCATCCGTTAAAATACTTTACATATTATACTGTTATCCTATTATTTGCAGTTATTTCTTTAATAGCTGGCAGGCGTG
>Ga0207800_1000415_pt1 | contig 12430 bp, 10 predicted proteins | sample LuqExpMetageno11_FD_187769 | JGI IMG/M metagenome (GOLD analysis project Ga0207800, IMG submission 187769) | Tropical forest soil microbial communities from Luquillo Experimental Forest, Puerto Rico - Sample 11 (SPAdes) | ecosystem: Environmental > Terrestrial > Soil > Tropical forest ...
CTACCTGTCTTAATAACAGTGGAATAAAGGACGCAGTCGAAGAGGCAGGCGGCACAGCCTATAATATTAATGAGGAGAGCTATTTTCAAAATGTAGAAATGGGCGGACAGATATTAAATAGTATCCTTTTTTCTACGGACGTGTTAAACGCCGATGTCTTCATAAACATGCCGATTTTGAAAAATCATATGATGGCCAGGGTCACAATGAGCATGAAAAACATGATGGGGCTGGTTTGGGATCGGGGATATTTCCACAGTTCCGACTTAAATCAGGCTATCGCCGAGCTTTCGGCTTACCGTAAGGCGGACCTTATTATAATGGATGCGATAAAGGGAATTATCGATCGTGGCCCAACAGGGCCGGGTACAATTAAGGAGTGGGATCAGGTTATCTTTGGCTTTGATCCGGTAGCTGTTGACGCCTATGGAGCTAATCTTTACGGGATTGATCCAAACGAAATTGCATATATAACAGCAGCAGCTAAGCTGGGTGTCGGCGAGATGGATCTCTCAAAAATAACGGTTCAAAATGTTACGGCCTGAATACAGCAGTTTCTATTGGCGATAATTGCAGGATAAAATAAATTTAAAAACTGAGGACATTACTAAAGTAGCATGAAATAGAGGTGTTGTAAGTTGAATGATAAATAAAAAACGGATAAGCAAATTAATCCTGTTATATGTTGGAATTTATATGCTTTCTATACTGGCAGCATGTGCAGGCAGAAGACAAAACAATTTACTTCCGGGAAGTGAGTCAGCAGATAGTGAAAGTAATAATAATCAAACGAATTTGAAAGAAGAATATAATATGCAGGAATTAAGTTTACACAAGGGTGATATGAAGATTTACGGGCAGATATATCTTCCGGGAAATGGAACAGAGCAATATCCGACCGTTATTATAGGGCACGGCTTTGGCGGAAGTTATTCGGACAATATTCAAAATGCAAAGGAATTGGCACAGGCAGGATATGCGTGTTATATATTCGATTTTTGCGGTGGCAGTCCATATAGTAGCAGTGATGGAAGTATGCTCGATATGTCAGTAATGACGGAAGCTGAGGATATGGAGGCGGTTCTGGAACAAATGGAAGAGCAGAGCTTTGTTGATCAACAGAATATCTTTCTGATGGGAGAAAGCCAGGGCGGACTTGTCGCAGCACTGACTGCTTCAGAACATATGTCAGAGATAAAAGGACTTATTTTGTATTATCCTGCCTTTGTGATTCCGGATAATACAAGAGCACAATATCGGACTATAGACGAGATACCTGATACGGCGACGATATTTGGAATGAAGGTAGGGAAGAAATACCATTCGGATGTGTTTCATCTGGATGTCTATGCGTCTATCAGTGCTTTTACAAAGGATGTTCTTATTGTGCATGGTGATAGAGACGGCATCGTACCGATTTCCTATTCTGAGAGAGCAGTAGATGCTTATGATTCTGCGAAGCTGATTACAATTCAGGGCGCAGGGCACGGGTTTAATGGCGAAGAAGCGGAGTTGGCCATGCAAAGCATGATCAGCTATATTGCGGAGCATACAATTGATTAATTCATGGCAAGATCAATTATAGTTACGGCTGTCATATGTTTTTATATAAAAATCTAAAATTAAAATGAGGTGAAAATATGTTAGGAAATCTTGGAGTTCCGGAATTAATATTGATTTTAGTTGTCGCGCTCGTTATATTTGGACCTGGTAAGCTGCCGGAAATCGGTAAATCACTGGGGAAAAGCATAGGAGAATTTAAGTCTGCATTAAAGAAGACGGAGGATTCAATCAAAATCGACCCAAAGGAGGACAGTGAGGATAAATTATAGGACGGATGACCGTTACTGAAATACTTGCCGGATTCATTACAACTAGGAAAGGTTTATTATAGTGGTGATTGGTATGAGAAATAAAGAAAGGAAGACAAGCTTATTAGGACACTTGAATGATCTGCGCCGTATGCTTATCATTTCCCTGGCTGCCATTGCTATGGGTGTATTGGTTTGCTACTTCTTTTTAAGAGAGCCGTTGATGTCTGTTGCGTTCGAGCCAATCCGGCAGTTGGGAAAGGAGCCGGTAATGCTTGGTGTTGCGGAAGGATTTATGGTGCAGATGAGATTGGCATGTATCGCAGGTATCATTCTGGCAAGTCCTATCGTATTATGGCAGGTTGTTGCATTTATCCTTCCCGCATTTTATGAAAATGAAAAAAAAGCTTTTAGCATCTACTTTTTTTCCTCTGTTATTTTATTTATCGGAGGCGTATTATTCAGCTATTTTTATGTCCTGAAGCTCGGACTTCGAACATTCCTGTTCGATTATTCGGAGGGACTTTCCGTAATGATTTCCGCCGGCAGATATTTGTCATTCTTAGAAACTTTTTTAATTCCCTTTGGTCTGATTTTTCAAATACCGCTTATCGCATGTCTTTTAAGCAGCATAGGTTTTTTGAATCCGGACAGGCTGAAACGGAAAAGGCGTTACGCCATTTTAATCATTTTGATTATTGCCGCATTTCTTACACCCCCCGACGTTCTTTCACAGCTTATGTTAACTCTGCCAATGGTTGCACTTTATGAGGTTAGTATATTGCTTTCCGGGATAATTGTAAAGAAAAAGAAGGCAAAGCTAAGAGCCCGGCAGGATGCGGAATATCAGCTGGCGAAAAGTATTTACCCATTGAAGTGAAATCAGAGATTCAATTTCGGAGGTAGTGTAGTATGAGGTATAAACCGGTGTATTTTGCCAGATATGTCTTGCAGGTCATATCACTTGCCCTTTTTCTTTTCCTTTTTACGTATTTAATTTACCCGCTGGAATGGCAGGCTTCCATACTGCAATGGTTTTCACGGCTCGATCCGTGGGGCTTACTCAGCCGGCTGCGTTGGCAGCATACGATTCCAGTCTGGGTATGGCTTCCCGGATTGACAGTTATTGCAACGTTATTATTCGGAAGGGTATTTTGCGGCTGGCTTTGTCCGTTTGGAGCTTTGATGATGCTGGTCGATAAAATCAGCAGGATACTGTTTAAGAATAAGTCATTCAAAAAGATGGCGGAATTTAGAACAAGGGCTGTAAAAAGACTGCTGCCGATAAGGTATTTCTGGCTTTTATTTCTGGTTATTACATATGCATTGGGAGTGAATATTGTTGCCCCTTTGACCCCGTTTGCGTTGTTCAGCCATGAAATTGTCAGGATATTTCAGAGGTCAGTTCCGTGGCTGCTTATTGCAATTGTGATAATGACTATATTTTTTTCCAGACTCTGGTGCAGTGTTTTTTGCCCGACAGGGGTGCTGCTTTCCTTCATTGGAAGACTGCGTCTCTTTCGTTATCAGACAACCGGAGGTTGTATTCATTGCAAAAAGTGCGGATATTCCTGCCCGGTTGGCGCGGAGCCTGACAGGACAGGAGTTGCAGGTGAGGGATGCCTGACCTGCGGTGAATGCCAGGCGGTTTGTCCGACAAAGGCAGTCGGCTTTCGGAAGGAACCGGTATTATCCGCGGGTCAGGGTCCGGAGGACAGGAATGACCAGGGAAAAAACAGCAAGGGAAAAAATGTTATTACGCGCCGCCAGTTCCTTGAGCTTGCAGGGGTATTTGTGATTGGGCTTGCAGCATCATTTTGGCACAGAACCGTCCGTATAACAAAAAAAGTATTAAGACCTCCCGGAGCGCTTGAGGAAACAAAGTTCAGAGCGGTCTGCAATCGGTGCGGACGGTGCATCCAGGTATGCCCGAACAATGCCTTGCGGCCGATGGCGATTTCGGAAGGCATCGACTCCTTTGAAACTCCTTATATCATTGCGCGTGAGGCGAACTGCAGCTTATGCCTGTCCTGCCAGGAGGTATGCCCAACCGGAGCGGTCGCAAAGGTACCGGTAGAACAGGTTAAGATGGGTCTGGCTTCGATTGATAAATCAACCTGTCTGGCCTGGAGCCAGGACAAATTCTGTTTTATCTGCGGAGAGCAATGCCTGCGTGTCGCAATCAGCATCGATGAATTAAACAGACCCACGGTACAGCCCAATATCTGTGCCGGCTGCGGTACTTGTGAAAGAAACTGTCCGGTAGCAAGCCCGGCGATTCGTGTGACTCCAAGATAGAATCAAAAGGAATATTTCAAAAAGCTCTGAAAGGCCATATGGACAAAGCTTATCAGACAATTATTTGATTTTATAATTTGAGGGAGGAAAGAATGAAAAAGAAGGAAAGGCTAAAAACTTTTTGTATCATCGTATGTATATTAATTTGCCTGGCTCAGCTTACCAGTGCTCAGGCTGCTCCGAAAGTAAGACTGAATAAGGCATCCGCCACTGTAGAGGTAGGCCATACAATAACACTGCAGGTTATGAATTCAAATAATAGTGTGAGTTGGTCCAGTAAAAACAAAAGCATTGCTACCGTATCCGGTAAGGGGCGGGTCAAAGGGATAAAGGCCGGAAAAACGACTGTTTCCGCTAAGGTCGGAAGCAAAACGTTAACCTGTAAAATAACTGTTAAAAATTCCGCTGCTGTTTCGGACAAAGGAGCTTCAGTTACACCCGCACCTTACCAGAACAGTGCTTCAACTGTTTATATGACTACGGATATTTCGTCATCCGGGATGATGAAAATATATGAGGCTCTCGGAAAAGTTCCAAAGGGCAATGTGGCAGTTAAGCTTTCGACGGGAGAAGCCGGGGATACTTATTATCTTTCGCCGGATTTAATAAAGGAGCTGGTTCAGACAGTAAACGGAACTATCGTGGAATGTAATACGGCATATGGCGGCAGTCGCTCCAATACTGCCATGCATATGCAGGTAGCGGAAGACCATGGGTTTACAAAAATAGCGGATGTCGATATTATGGATGCAGAAGGTTCTATGAGCATTCCGGTTACAGGTGGTGAGCATCTGAAGGAGGACCTTGTAGGCGCACACCTTGCCGATTATGATTTTGTTGTTGTGCTTTCTCATTTCAAAGGTCATGCAATGGCCGGATTTGGCGGAGCCCTTAAAAATATTTCCATAGGTATAGGCTCTTCGGAAGGGAAAAGCCTGATTCACAGTGCCGGCACGGCAAGAACCGGCATAGGAATGGGTACAAATCAGGATGATTTTCTGGAATCTATGGCAGAAGCTGCAAAAGCAGTTTCAGACTACGAAAATGGTAATATGCTTTATATCAATGTGATGAATAATCTCTCTGTGGACTGCGACTGTGACAGCAGCCCGGCCGCACCGACCATGGCAGATATCGGTATCCTGGCATCGCTTGATCCGGTGGCACTGGACCAGGCATGTGTTGATTTGGTTAATGCCGCGCCGGACGGAGCAGATCTGGTCGAGCGTATGGAATCAAGAAATGGTCCGCATATCTTGGATTATGCAGCTCAGATTGGCCTTGGCAGTCAGAAATATAAATTGGTAAGCATTGATGATTGATATTTTACACAGGGAATTTGTATATTTATGGTACTATTTTTCGGTTCAAATAGAACAGATTTTCAAATACTGGGCATTGGGGATTGTCATTGGTTCTATTGTTTCCGTATTTTTAAAAAATACGATCCACGGTTTGATGGCCGGTCTTAACAAAAAAAGAATTGGTATCATCGGAATTATACCCGCAGCAGCGTTGGGTATTGCATCACCGTTATGTATGTATGGTACGGTGCCGATTGTAGCTTCTTTTTCAAAGAGCGGAATGCGTGAGGACTGGATTGCTGCATTTATGATGAGTTCTATTTTGCTTAATCCGCAGTTATTTTTCTTTTCTTTTGCATTGGGAACCGAAATGGCAGTAATCAGGTTAGCTGTAGGTTTTCTGGGGGGATGTATTGCCGGGATACTTGTCAGATTATTTTATCATTCAAAGTCCTTTTATAAATTCAATGAATTTGACTTGCCCCAAAATCATGATACGGATCCGAATCTGTTACTAAGATTACTTAAAAATATTTGGAGAAATGTTAAAATTACACTTCCGTATTTTATGCTCGGAATCCTGCTGACGGCACTTTATCAAAGATATATACCGACAGAATGGGTCGTGAACCTATTTGGCTATAACCGAGGATTTGGTGCATTAATCGCTGCCGCTTTGGGTGTTCCGCTGTATACCTGCGGAGGCGGTACAATACCCCTTATAGCAGAATGGCTGGCTGCCGGAATGAGCAAGGGCAGCGCGGCAGCTTTCATGATAGCGGGACCGGCTACAAAAATAACAAATCTTGGGGCGGTAAAGATTGTTTTGGGAATTAAAAATTTTGTGCTTTACATTTTATTTGCAATTATTTACGCAGTATTATCAGGGATGTTAATTGATATAGGGATTTCCCTGTGGACTTAAGCCCGGTACTGTATTGCATAAATATCACTGAATTCAGTACCTGCTATTTATGCTAATGCAGTACCTGGCTGTTGGACTTATGGTCTATGGAATGAGGTTGGATGCGAAATGAAGCCATTGCTTGCCGTGATATTGGGATCATTGTTAATCTTAATGATTTTATGTGGATTAGTATATCTGAAGGAAGAAAAAACGGATACATATAATAAAATCTTTGGAATTGAAGAAGAGGAAACAGGGGATTCTTCCCCATATGAAGCCCAATCAGGAGAAATGGATGTCAATAAGTCAGAATCAGACAAAGCCGGGACAAGTGAACAATCAGGTATTACAAAGTCCGGTGCAGCAAATTTAAATGAAGCAGACTCAGATGGGAATGCAGCCGGAGATAGAGAGCCGGATAGTGTAAATACAAATTCAAGTGAAGCGGATAATCAAGAAAGAAAGGCTGATATAACCGGGACTCCGAAAGCTGCGAAAGACAATGATGTAAATGCTGCGGATACGGCGGAATGGGATATTAATACGCCAATTACGGAATCCTTGATAGACAGTTTGCCGCAGGAAGAGCTGCAGGATGCTCAAAAAGCGGATATGGTACCGGTAGAGGGAACTGGCGAAGAGGTGGATAAAACTGAAATAACTACTGAATCAGGGGAAGAACCGAGTGGAAATTATTCTTTCCCGGAATTAATGTATCCATATAGAGCTATGCTGAATACCGAAGAACAGAGTGTTTATGATCAGGTCTATTCAAATGCTGTCAATTACAATGCCGACCCTTTTGTACTTGATACGGACATTAATGTATCTCAGCTAAATGATATCATGATGGCAGTATATAATGATCATCCGGAATTGTTCTGGGTACAAACCCAATATGAATATCAATATGGTAATAACCATGAAGTATATAGCATTAAACTGATCTATAATGAGACCGTGAATAATATCTCCGATAATATGGAAACATTTAATCAAAGAGTGAATGAAATCGTCCGATTAGCTGATGAATATGAAACAGATGCAGAGAAAGAGCTGTTTGTTCATGACTATCTGATACAACGTATACAGTATAATGAAAGGGCTCCCATGAATCAAAGCGCATTCAGTGCTCTGGTGAATGGTGAGAGTGTATGTGCCGGCTATTCAAGAGCATTTCAGCATATCATGATGCAGCTGAACATTCCTACGTATTATTGTACAGGGGTTGCAGACGGCGGACCTCATGCATGGAATATAATTAAACTGGAAGATAATTATTATAATGTCGATTCTCTCTGGGATGATTCTATTGGAGAACAATTTGGTACTATGTGTCATCTGTATTTTAATATTCCGGATTCGGATTTTAATATTGAACACCGGCGAACAGGGTTATCCTTGTATCTTCCGGATTGTATTGGAACAGATATGACGTATGAAGCAATCTTTGGGTATGTTGGTTATAATATAGACAGCTATTTATTAGCAGCTTAGTTGATCCTATTTCATCTGAGACCGAATTATGTATTTGCTTCCGGATAAAGGATAGGTTTGGCTGCATTTCGATAATTACATTCGCTTCTTCCTTCCCCTTGCAGGAGTACATAAGTAGCTTTTATATTTATGTACTCCTATTATAAGGAATATGAGTTGAAGTTAAGACACCATTTTATTTTTGATTTTTTAACTTTGCATTTTACAGAGAAATATATTTTACGAATATATTTTTGTTGGATATTGACATAGAGTTAACTTTATCTCTTATGCTTATGTTGTTGGCAAAGTAAAGCATTCACCAAGAACACAAATTGTATATGGCAGCGGCATAGCAGATACTCCAGTAAATATATCCGCTTGGATGTATAAACCAGGAGTGTGGAATTAAGAATTTATCTACTAAAAAAGTCAAGGAGGCATTTTATGAGTAAGACATGGTTTATTACCGGTACTTCACGTGGTTTCGGCCGCGTATGGACAGAGGCTGCGCTGGCTCGCGGCGATAAGGTGGCGGCAACTGCACGCAATACTGATAACCTGAAAGATCTGGTTGAAAGATATGGCGATAGTATATTGCCGATTCAGCTAAACGTTGATGACCGTGAAGCCGACTTTGCGGCTGTTAGGCAGGCGTTTGAACATTTCGGCTCAATTGATATCGCCATCAACAACGCAGGTTATGGCCAATTTGGTGCAGTAGAAGAACTGAGCGAACAGGAAGCACGTCAGCAGATGGAAACAAACCTATTTGGTGCACTCTGGATTACACAGGCGGTGTTGCCATATATGCGAGAGCAAGGTCACGGCCACATTTTGCAGGTGTCATCAGTTGGCGGTATTGACGCTTATGCCGGCCTTGGCATATATAACGCAAGTAAATGGGCGCTGGAGGGTCTGACCGAGGCGCTTAATAAAGAGGTCGCATCCTTTGGCATAAAACTCACACTTATTGAACCAGGTGGTTTTAGCACCGATTGGGCTGGCGACTCGGCAAAACACGCTCAGCCGATTGACGCATATAACAGTATTCGTGATGGCAGGCCAACCGGCAAGAGTGCTGCGGCCGGTGAACCGGAAGCAACTGCCGATGCAATTCTTAAGGTAGTCGACAGCGATAATCCGCCGCTGCGTTTGCTGCTTGGTGTATACGGCGTTGAGCATGTCAGGGAAGTATACCCCGAGCGTCTGAAAGCTTGGGCTGAATGGGGAGATGTTTCAATTGCAGCTCAAGGCAACTAATCATTAAGGAAGGAAAGCAGATGGAGGTAAATTTAAATGGATGGTTATATTTTTGAACTCAGCGAACAGGTAACGAGAAAACCAGTTTCTTATAAGAACAGATTTGGAATTGATATAGAAGCAGATTTATATGTAGTTAAGGATTTTGATGAATCTAAAAAGCATGCGGCAATTCTGGTCGGACCTCCTTATAGCGGAGTGAAAGAGCAGGGACCCGGTATCTATGCTCAGGAGATGGCAAAGAAGGGATATGTAGTTGTTGCATTTGATCCATCTTATAATGGCTACAGCGGTGGAGAACCTCGTCACATTTCTTCTCCTGAAATTTTTGTTGAGGATTTCAGTGCAGGTGTGGACTATCTTGGAACCCGTCCATTCGTAGACCGTGAAAAGATTGGTGTAATCGGAATTTGCGGCAGCGGCGGTTTTGCACTGAGTGCTGCACAAATTGATCCTCGTATCAAGGCTGTAGCTACAAGTGTCATGTATGATATATCGATGGCGGCAAAACTTGCTCCTAAAGAAGAACAGAAGATACAGCTGAAAGAAATTGCAGAGCAGCGCTATATTGATTTTGAGGCAGGACATCCTGCAATGGCTCCAAAGGCACAGCTGGGATCTGTTGATGCAATGGATCCGGTTACAAGAGAGTTTGCAGAATTTTATCAGGCATCACGTGGGTATCATCACAATTCAACAACGCAGTTTTCCTTGACAAGTAATCCCGCATTCATGAACTTTTCATTATTAGATCATTTGGAGGATATTTCTCCAAGACCGATTCTGCTTATTGTCGGAGAAAATGCGCATTCCAGATTCTTTAGTGATGCGGTATATAAAAAGGCACAGGAACCAAAAGAAATGTACGTTGTCCCTGGTGCAAATCATGTAGATCTCTACGATAAGACTGATTTAATTCCATTTGATAAGTTAGATGAATTCTTTACTGATAATCTGAAATAGTGATTATTAGATTGTAATAAAAAATAGGGGCCTTTGCAAAACAGCTTAATAAGCCATGAGCAAAAGCCCCTTAATTGTCTTCCTTGATTAAATAAAGCAGGATTTCTTTCGGGATCTGCAATCGTGAAGCAAAAGGGAGGTGTCAAGAAAAATAGCAGGTTTGGATTTGACTGTCGGGGTTTTTAGAAATTTAGAAGTATTTACATTTTTGGAAATTTTGTATATAATTAAGGACTAGTACAACGTTCGGTATTTACCGAACGTTGTACTAGACAAATACGATAAATGTGAGGGTTTTTATGGCAAATATAAAGGATGTAGCTGAGAAGGCCGGAGTTACCGTTACTACAGTTTCGAGAGTGCTAAATAATAGAGGATATATAAGTGAGAAGACGCGGGAAAAGGTACATAAAGCTATGGAAGAGCTTAATTATCAGCCTAATGAACTGGCCAGAGCTCTTTTGAAGAGAAAGTCGAATCTCATCGGACTGGTAATTCCGGATGTATCCCACCCTTTTTTTGCCGAGCTTTCGTATTTTGTTGAATATTATGCCTATGAAAAGGGCTATAAGATATTGCTGTGCAATGCTTCTCGGGACAGCACGAAAGAAAAAGATTATATTGATATGCTGAAAAGAAATCAGGTGGTTGGTATTATCATGGGAAGCCATACACTTGAAACTTCCGAGTATCTGAAGGTAGGATTGCCTATAGTAGCAATAGACAGATTTTTATCGGAACGTATACCCTATATTTCCTCCGACAATTATAACGGCGGAGCGGCGGCAACTAAACTTTTAATAGATAAGGGCTGTAAGAAACTTGCTCATATTAGCGGGCCCTTGACTTTGAATACTCCTGCGAATAAAAGATATGAATCCTTTGTTGATATTGCAAAAGAAAATAATATTCCATATGTAGTTGTTGAAACGCAACTCAACAGATTTGATGAGGAAGAATATAAGCGGATCATCTATAAATTATTTCAGGAGCATCCGGATATTGATGGAATATTTGCAAGCAGTGATTTAATTGCAGCCTGCGCGATTGCTGTTTCAAATGTATTAGGGAAAGAAATACCCGAGAACATAAAGATAGTCGGGTATGATGATACCGCTATCGCGTCATTGATAGTTCCGGCCCTAAGTACCATAAGGCAGCCTATTGAAAAAATCGGGGAGATGGCAGTAGAAATTATATTGGACGAGCTGAACGGAAAAGAAGTTAATAAGACTAATATACTGCCAATAGAGCTTGTCGAGCGTGGAACCACCTAGAGGATTCCAGAAATAAAGATTGCCATTGTTGCGGCTTTAAATGGTAGTGCTGTAAAATACAAGAGCAATCAGGTTCCTTTGTTTCAAGATCTGGAATCGGTTGTCTGTCTATCGATGATTGTAAAGAAAATCCTTTCGTTCTTTATTATGGCGTGAAAATATACCTGCCTTGACTATGGCTTCGATCAAGTATTTTTTAAAATCAGTTTATATAATATCTGTTAATAAATCTGCTTTCTGATAATTAAGGTAACACTTAGATGTTGTTGGTAATTATACTGTATGGCTTCCTTATTGTTCCTTCGGTAGAAGGGATAAGGAGGCTTTTTCTTTATGGAAATACAGAGGGAGTATCTTTCAGGTTTCTGTATGGATTCGTGGTTTACCCTGTTGTTGATCGGTAATATAAGTTCATATAACTAATAAAAAAATATGTCAAACGATTGTCAAAATGTAAAGATGCATATATAATACAAATATGTCAATCGATTCACATGTGCAAAAATGCTAAATTCATTAAAAGAAGGAGCGTTAAAATATGGCAGAATTACTTTGCAATTTTTTTTCTTATTCTCTTGGTAGTCCGGTAGATATTCAGGTTATCATTCCGAGTGTCAGTCCCTGCGATATGGGTTATCCGGAAAAGCTTACCCACAAAATAGAAACGAAATACCCGGTTCTGTATCTTCTTCATGGACATGGCAATGATTATATGTGCTGGAGCCGCTTTACATCCATGCAGCGCTATGTAGAGGAGAGAAGGATTGTTGCAGTTACATGTTCTGTCGGAAACAAATGCTATATGAATGCAGAATATGGTGAAAAATATTATGACTTCATTGAAAAAGAGCTTCCGGAATTCATTAAGGCTAATTTTCCGGTTTCCGACAGAACGGAGGATACCTATATTGCCGGCCTTTCAATGGGAGGATACGGAACTCTTGCTCATGGGCTCGGACATCCCCAATCATACCGTGCGATTGGAGCTTTTTCACCTGGAATTGAATTTAACGATCAAGCTGCAAAAACGATTGGACACAGCTTTCCGCCGACAATGGATTTACGGGCGCAATTAGAGGATGACTTGAAAGCAGGAAAGAAGTTCCCTGATTTATTTATGTGTATCGGTGA
>Ga0207800_1000416_pt1 | contig 12414 bp, 7 predicted proteins | sample LuqExpMetageno11_FD_187769 | JGI IMG/M metagenome (GOLD analysis project Ga0207800, IMG submission 187769) | Tropical forest soil microbial communities from Luquillo Experimental Forest, Puerto Rico - Sample 11 (SPAdes) | ecosystem: Environmental > Terrestrial > Soil > Tropical forest ...
TCGCAGCGAGCGAGGCTTCTGCGGTTGCCCTGAGCTGTCGGAAATTTCCTTGTCCTGCCGCGATTCGGCTCGAGAGGAATCGGCCGCCGGGTCGACTCCCGCGCTTTGGGGCGATCCGGCATCCGAGCTACAGGCAACAGAGAATGCCGCGTGGTAGCCACCCGGTGTGATTTCGATGCGGACCGTGGCGCGTGCGCCTTCGCCGACATAATACTGCGCCAGTCGTTTGCGGACGTCGGTTGCTCTGGAGCGGACGATAGGGTCATCGTTGGAGTTGTAATCGGCGGCACGTCCGAAGACTTCTACTCCGATGATGCGCTCCTTGAGCAGTTCAACCCTTCCGGCCAGAGTGGCTTCAACAATGTAACGCAGCAATTGCTGCGACTGTCGGCTGGAGCGGAAAGGGGTGCTGAGGAAGATCTCCTCCAACTCATCCTGAACCAGTTTTGCGATTGGCTCCGACGCTTGTTCCTTCAGGGGATCAGCACCGGCAGTCTGCATGAATGAACTCATTGGCTCGCAATTCTGGCACTGGCCCCGCGCGGCACGGTACCTCTTCCTCTTAGGGTAAATGCTTTATTTGCAACAAAACGCACCCGCACCGCACCGTAGAGCACGTTGCGAGCGGAAGTCCGGAAAGCGTTTCCTTGCTAGCGAATTCTAGCATTATTGTTCAACCGTTCGGTAGGGATAGCTCAGGGCACCTTCAGGCGCAGAATGTTTCAAATTTGCCAGAGATAAAGTTTGCAGTCGATCGGTGGCCGCAAGCTGTCCTTTGAGAACGAGACGAAGCAGTTGCCATTTTTGACGCGCCGGTGCCCAAGCGGCAGGTGCGTCCTTGGGGAGCGTAATGAATCGGATCAAACTACTCTTTTTGGCACTGACCATGACCGCGGGAATGCAACTGGCCGGGCAGGTGGCTACCCTGGTGCCTGCGCCGGTTGCCGGTGCAAAGCCGGTGATGGTCGAGCGCATCAAGATCCACGGGAAAGCCCTTGAGGGGAATCTGGAAGGCGATGTGGTGGACCGCGATGTGATTGTCTACCTGCCGCCCAGCTACGGTCGGGAGAAAAACCGGCACTATCCGGTGGTATATGCCCTGCATGGATTCTTTATTGGCGCCGAACAGTGGACGCATGAGATTCATCTTCCGCAGACGGCGGAAGGCGCATTTGCAGGGGGCAGCCGCGAGGTGATTCTGGTACTGCCCGACTCGAAGACTATCTATAACGGGTCGATGTACTCAAGTTCGGCGACCACGGGTGATTTTGAGAATTATGTTGCCCGCGACGTGGTTGGCTATATTGATGCGCACTACCGTACAATCCCTGACCGGAACAGCCGTGGACTGGTGGGACATTCCATGGGAGGGTACGGAGCCTCCCGCATCGGCATGAAACATGCGGATGTCTTCGGTGCCCTCTACATCATGAGCCCTTGTTGCATGTCTCCCATGGGCGCAGGTGCTCGGGGCGGCCAAATGCCGGAGCGGTTTGCCGAGATGGCGCGGCAGTTGGAGAAGTCTGTTGCGGCCGTCAAGTCGCCGGCCGAAGCGGCTGCGCTGCCGGGCGCGGCAACGCAGTTGGCGGTAGCCGCCGCCTGGGCACCCAATCCCGCCAATCCGCCTCTCTATCTTGACTTGCCTACGAAAGACGGAGTGACGCAGCCGGAGGTAAGCGCGAAGATGGCTGCTAATTCTCCTCTCGCGTTTATCGACCAGTACATCGCCGGACTCAGGACGTATCGCGCAATTTCGATGGACGTGGGCGATCAGGATGGGTTACGCCTCGATGCCACCAAACTGCACAGCATTCTGGATAGCTACGGCATTGCGAACAGTTTTGAAATCTACCAGGGAACGCATACCAGTGCAGTTGCCGACCGTTTCCAGAACCATGTGATGCCGTTCTTCAGCAAGAATCTCTGCTTCACAGCAGGCTGCAAGTAGACATAGGACCGGGTGCGAATACTATCGGGCCACAGATGCAATCGACACAGTTGTTCGTTTACCGGGGAAAGCGAGGCGAGGATGAGACCACCGAAATCGCGACGAGTGGCACAGATCATGGACTGGGCGGCGGCTGCCCGGCTTATTGCCCACTACGCGAGACAAACTGCTGTCGCATATGTGTTGCTTGCCGTAGGAGCCTGCTGGGCACAGCGCCCAGCCGACTGCAAACCATCTTCTCTGAATATTCCCGGTGCTCCGTATCCATGCGTGTTTCCAGATCATCGCGCCATGTTTCGGGTAGCTGCTCCCAATGCTCAGAAGGTGCGTGTTCGGGTGGGATCGGGAGTTGATCTGGCGAAGCAGGACGACGGGCTCTGGTACGGGACGACAGCTCCGCTGGCCGAGGGCTTTCATTACTACATGCTGTCGATCGATGGCGCGGACGCCTCCGATCCCACGACCGAAACATTCTTTGGCGGTGGCATGTGGAGTAGTGCGATTGAGGTTCCCGCGGCCGATGCGGATTTCTACAGCCGCAAGGACGTGCCGCATGGCGTCGTGCGTATCCAGCCGTACTTTTCCTCGGTCACGCAGCAATGGCGTCGCTGCCTGATCTATACGCCTCCTGGGTACGACACCAATCCCAATGTGCGTTACCCGGTTCTGTACCTCCTGCATGGATGGGGAGAGAACGAGTGGGGATGGACCCTGCAGGGCCATGTGGAATCGATCATGGACAATTTGCTGGCACAGGGAAAAGTGAAACCCATGCTGATTGTGATGGACAATCTGAATGCCGGAAAGCCTGGTGAAGACGTCACTCTCTATAACGCACGGGGAACGCTGACGCAGGAGATTCCGCAGACTAATCCGGGCCAGCCCGGAGCCCCCGGTGTTCCGGGAGCAGGACCGGGAACGAGACCGGCTGCGCCAGCCGCAGCCCCTCCACCCGCTCGCAGGCCAATGTTCCGGTTGAGTACGACCTTTGGCGAGATGATGTTCGGCGATCTGATTCCGATGGTGGAGAAGAACTATCGCGTCGCACCAGGACGCGAAAATCGCGCGATGGCGGGTCTGTCCATGGGCGGAATGCAGACGTTCACCACTGGGCTGCAAAATCTCGACAAGTTTGCTTACTTAGCCGGATTCAGCGGAAATTGCGGCTCCTTTGGCGGTACGTTCGATCCAGCGACGACGTGCGGCGGCGCCTTTGCGGATACATCGTCGTTCAATGCCAAGGTCAAGGTGCTGTTTTTGTCTACGGGTTCGGTTGAAGGGCCGCGCGTGAAAGAGTTCAGCGAGGCACTCACCAAGGCGGGCATCAAAAATGTCTATTTTGAATCCGCAGGCACAGCGCATGAATGGCTCAGTTGGCGGCGGGCCTTTGCCGACTTTGCACCCCGGTTGTTCCGCTAGGCAGAAGTCTTGCCGCGTCGTTCTGGTTCCCACTTCCACAGCAGAGTGACCCATCTCTGCTGTGGAGCTTTCCGGGGTCAGTTATTCCAATAGAAACAGTCTGGCATTCCATCGAACCATGACTTTGCCGCTGGATGGGGATGCTTCTTTTGGATGTACGTCCAGTTGAACCGCAAAAAAAGGCTAGCTAGATGAGCAGATTCCTCCAATCAATCTTGTGCCGAGAGAGCGCGTTTGCTCTGTTGCTCGCTGCCAATGTCGCACTAGCTCAAGAACTCCCACCGATGCCGCCGGCTGCAAACCAAGCTTCTGGAGCCAGTTCTTCCGCAGAAAGTCGCGCACCGCGCAGCCTCGCGCCGAACTTTATACCGGCCTCCTCTGCTCACAGGCCGCCGGATGCTTCGGGCTTTCTGCAGCGTTGGCTGCTGCTTGAACCTATAGTGAAGCCCAATCGCACCAATGCGGTCTTTACTGGCACCTATGTGCGCAATGTTTTCGGCGCAGAGTATTTCCCCGGACAGTTCACAACGGTTCCGCATGATGGCGACAAGGTCACAGTGAACAGCGAAGAGCTTGTATGGCATGCACTCGACACGCCCGACTTCAATGTGAAGCTCTTTCGTTTTGCCTACGGCCTCCATCGACCCCCTATGGGGTTATCTTCTGGGCCGTTGCTATCGTTGACAGTCCGCGGGATATCGAGAACATTCGCATGGCAGTCGGTTCCAACTCCGCCTCGATGTGGTGGCTCAATGGAAAGGAAGTTGTGCATCTGTTCGACGATCGGCGCATGGTGATGGACGATGAGCTATCGGCTCCACTCACGCTCAGGAAAGGGCGGAATATAATTCGTGGCGCAGTCATCAATGGACCAGGGCTCAGCGATTTCTGCCTTCGCTTTCTGGATGAAGACGGCAAGCCAGTGAAAGAGTTTTCTCTGGTCGTACGCTAGGCCGACCGTAAGGTCGATAGGGTTTCACTACCTTCGGAGTTGAAATGAAATTGCATTCTCTCGCGTCAGCGTTTCTGGCAGGGATCACCCTCTGTGCCTGCCGTATGGCATGTGCGCAACTAGCAGGTGAGCCTTATATTCACGATCCTTCAACCGTGATTGTCGAGAACGGAAAATACTATACCTTCGGAACCGGTGGCGGCGGGTTGATCTCTGAGGACGGCTATAGCTGGCATGCGGGAGCCGTGCGTCCTGGCGGCGGAGTGGCGCCAGATGTCATCAAGATCGCCGATCGCTATTACGTTGCCTATGCTGTCGGCGGTGGAGGCATGAGCGGCGGCCATGCCAGCAATGTCAAGGTGATGTGGACCAGGACGCTTGATCCCACGTCGCCGGAGTTTCATTTCATCGATGTGGGTGTGGTGGCTTCGAGTGACGGAGTCGAGGACTGCGATGCGATTGATCCTGCATTCCTTTATTCGCACGGGCATCTGCGGCTGAGTTACGGAACATATTTCGGCTATATCCGCATGGTGGAGCTCGATCCCAAAACCGGCCGGCGCATCAGCGGCAACAAACCTGTCAACGTCGCTATCGATATGGAAGCGACAGACCTGATGTATCGAGATGGATGGTACTATCTGCTGGGCACACATGGCACCTGCTGCGATGGCCCAAACTCGTCTTACAATATCCGCGTCGGCCGATCAAGGAGTCCGCGCGGTCCCTACGTCGATCAGATGGGAACGCCACTGCTGAAAGGTGGAGGCAAGCTGGTGGTTGCAGGCAGTGGACGGCAGTACGGTCCTGGCCACTTTGGCCTGCTTGATCTGGGCGATGGCGTTGAGAAGTTCTCCATGCACTACGAAGCCGATATGGATCGGGGTGCGAGAAGCGTGCTCGACATTCGCCCTCTCATATGGAAGGACGGATGGCCGCTTGCAGGCGATCACTTTGAAGCAGGAACCTACGAGATTCAAAGTGCGCGCAGCGGAGGTGCGCTTGAATTGACAACCGATTTTGTGCGCATCAATCTTCCGCGACGCGGCTTCGGTTTTGGTCCACCAACCGGCCCGGTTACTCCTGTTGCGAACCAGACGCTCGAACAGGACCAGGCTGTGTGGCCGCACGGCCCTATTGAAGTGGACATCAACGACTACATGGCCCGCCCGCATCAGGTATGGACGATCACCCCTGTGCCCGATGCAGGTGGATACCCCGGTTCGCCGTACTTCAAGATCACTATCGCAGGCACAGAACGCGTGCTGCAGGCAACCGCGAGCAGGGAAGTGGAGACGGTGTCCAACTTCACCGGGGCCCCAGCGCAGTTGTGGCGCATCGATCAGTTGACGGATGGAAGCTATCGCATCCTGCCGAAACTGGTTCCTGGAGCGAGCGAGCCCCTGGCGTTGACCGCAGTGGGAGCCAGTACGCCCGCGCTCGTTCGCTTCGATGCGACGAGTGACAGGTCGAAGTGGAACTTCAAGAAGCCATAAGGATCGAAGGCGTGTTCTATGCGCGCCGCAAACAAGCAAACAAATCCGCAGTCTGCATTGCAACCGCGGATGTATCTGTGAGGACAAAATGAAACATCGTCAAATCGCCTTGGTCATTCTCTCGCTCTTCATCGCGGGCAGTGTTTCGCTGCCAGCACAGAGCAAGGATGCGTATCTTGATCCTTCGCTTCCCCCGGAACAACGAGCCGCCGATCTGGTTCGCCGCTTGACGGTGGAGGAGAAAGCCAGCCAACTGGTGAATCATTCGCGCGCGATTCCGCGGTTGAAGATTCCAGCCTACGACTGGTGGAGCGAAGCTCTGCATGGAGTGGCGGTGAAGGGAGTCACAGCATTCCCCGAGCCCGTGGGCCTGGCCTCTACTTTTGATACGCCGTTAATTCACGACATGGGTGTGGTGATCGGCACCGAAGGCCGCATCATTCACAACCAGGCGGTGCGCGAGGGCAAAGGGGCCCTGTTCTTTCATGGACTTGATTTCTGGGCGCCGAATTTAAATATCTTCCGCGATCCACGCTGGGGACGCGGCCAGGAGACGTACGGCGAAGACCCATTTCTTACCGGCCGCATGGGTGTTGCCTTTGTGACTGGCATGCAGGGCGATGACCCGAATTATTACCGCGTGATTGCCACGCCCAAGCATTTTGCCGTGCACTCTGGCCCAGAGCCCACGCGCCACTTCGCGGATGTGGATGTGAGCCGGCATGATCAGGTCGATACTTATCTGCCTGCGTTTCGTGCTGCGGTGACGGAGGGGCACGCGGGCTCTGTCATGTGTGCCTATAACGCCGTTAACGGCCAACCGGCCTGTGCGAATGAGTTCACGCTGGTGGATCAACTCCGCACGAAGTGGGGATTTCAGGGCTACGTAGTTTCTGATTGCAGTGCCGTCGTGGATATTTTTACGGGCCATCACTATCGTCCAACACAGCCGCAATCGTCGGCCATCTCGCTGTTGCGTGGCATGGATAATGAGTGCATTACCAGCGGCGATGACGTGAAGGGGGATGGAGATTATCACGCGTACATCGATGCCATGCAGCAGGGATATCTTCCGGAACCGGCCGTCGATCAGGCCCTTGTCCGGCTCTTTACCGCGCGCATGAAGCTGGGTATGTTCGATCCGCCTGATGCGACTCCCTACGGGAAGATTGACGAGAAGCAACTGGCAAGTCCTGCGCACCGCGCGCTGGCGCGCAAGGTTGCTGAAGAGTCGATGGTGTTGCTCAAAAACGACGGCATTCTTCCTCTCAAGCCGGAGGTGACCAACATAGCTGTCGTGGGTCCCTTGGCAGACCAGACGCGCGTGCTGCTGGGCAACTATAACGGATATCCGGATCATACCGTCAGCTTCATGGAAGGCTTGAAAGCCGAGTTTCCGAACGCGAAGATTACGTATGTCGCCGGAACGCAGTTTCTGAATCAGCATGGCGATCCGGTTCCCGCGGCTCTGCTCTCGACTCCTGATGGCAAGCCGGGCCTCAAGGCAGAGTACGGGCAAGGCTTTCATCGTTCTGAGAAGCCGACGCCGCTCACAACGCGCGTTGAAGCCGCGGTGAATCTTTCTCCTGATAGCCTGCCCGCGGAAGCGAAGGAGAAACGCCCGCTTTCCGTGCAGTGGACAGGTTATCTTACGCCCGCCGAGAGCGGGGAATATCTGTTGGGCATCGAGTCGAATGGATTTGCCACGGTGACCGCAGACGATAAGCGTGTCGCGCAGCAGTTTGGTGAGGGCAGCCGTATGGCCCGGGTGCATCTGGAAAAGGGCCGCAAGCTCGATCTCAAGATCACCTATGGCGTAAGGGGTGAGAACGAGAAGCCACTGGCCAAATTGATTTGGGCCAAAGTGCAGACAGGCGCATCGCCTGAAGCCGTCGAAGCGGCGCGTGCGGCCGATGTGGTGATTGCGGTTGTAGGCATCACCAGTGAACTGGAAGGTGAAGAGATGCCGGTGAACGAGCCGGGATTTTCCGGTGGTGACCGCACCAGCATTGATTTGCCCGAACCGGAAGAGCAACTTCTGCAGGGCGTGGCCGCTGCGGGGAAGCCGGTCGTCGTGGTGCTCATGAATGGCAGCGCGCTCGCTGTGAACTGGGAGAAAGAGCACGCCAGCGCAATCCTTGAATCGTGGTACTCCGGTGAGGAGGGCGGCACTGCCATTGCCGAGACATTGAGCGGCAAGAATAATCCTGCTGGGCGCCTGCCGGTGACTTTCTATACGGGGATCGACCAGTTGCCCCACTTTGAAGATTACTCGATGGGCAATCGCACGTATCGCTACTTCCACGGCAAGCCGCTTTATCCATTTGGACATGGGCTTAGCTACACGACGTTCGCTTACAGTAATCTCTCGCTTCCGAAGAACGCTCTTGAAAATGGCCAGTCGCTGCAGGCAGAAGTAACAGTTGCCAATACGGGCAAAGTGGCAGGCGATGAGGTAGTTCAACTCTATCTCAGCTTTCCGTCAATGGCCGGCGCGCCGTTGCGGGCCCTGCGCGGATTCAAGCGCATCCACCTTAATGCGGGACAGGAAGAGCGGGTGAGCTTTGATCTGAGTCCGCGCGATCTGGGTATGGTGTCGGAAGCGGGAGAACCGATGATTGCGGAAGGTAAGTATACGGTGTCAATCGGTGGCGGACAGCCGGATACAGGAGCACCTGCGATTGCCGGCTCGTTCGAAGTGAAGACTCGTGTTGCCTTGCCGGAATAACGGATGAGGCGGTGACGCGGAGTGGTGTGCTCGAATGTGTCGCCACTCCCTTCGCTTTCGAAGAAATGGTACTCATGAGTCTCGATCTTGCTTGCCGGTTGCAGTGGGATTCCGCATTGAGGAGACGATGAAAATCTTGCATTCAACGACTATTCTGCGCAGGGCTGCATGCGTTGCCTTGCTGGCTTTGCCGCTGTATGCTCTGGGGCAAGGTGCGAATGCACCAGTAGACGGTTCCGGAGCCTACAAGACCGGTGTGTACCGCAATCTTTTCGCAGAGGCTAGCCATAGCGAAGCGGAGATCGATGCGCGCATACAGACGGCGTTTCAGCAGTTGTTTCATGGTGACCCGCATACACAAGCGATATATTACGAAGCGGGGCGGAATGCACAGGGGCTTCTGGCCTATGTGACCGACATCGCAAACCGCGACGTCCGCACCGAAGGCATGAGCTACGGCATGATGATTGCCGTACAGACCAATCACAAGGCTGAATTTGATGCGCTGTGGAATTGGGCGAATACCTACATGCTGATCACGGACGAGAACAATCCCTCCGTAGGCTATTTCGCGTGGTCGATGCACACAGATGGGACGCCGAATTCAGACTCGCCGGCACCGGACGGCGAAGAGTATTTCGTGATGAGCCTGTACTTCGCAGCACATCGCTGGGGAAACGGGCATGGCATCTACGATTATCAGGCGCAGGCCGACCGCTTGTTGTCCACCATGAGACATCACGAACAACGTACCGGAACGATGCCGTTCCGCTTGCATCCGCAAGATCCGCCGTTTGCGCCCTGGGCACGAGCGGCAGGTAATGCTGCTCCGAAGATGCCGCGCACTTCAACCGTTGGTCCCATGATAAGCGAAGAGCATCGGATGATTCTGTTTGTGCCAGGAGCAGGCGGCAATGAATTTACCGATCCGAGCTATCATCTGCCAGCGTTCTATGAGCTCTGGGCGCGATGGGGCCCCAGCGAGGATCGAGCATTCTGGTCTGCTGCTGCGGAGAAAAGCCGAGCATTCTTCTCTCTCGCGACAAATCCGAAAACCGGCCTTGTGTCCGATTACGCGAACTTTGACGGCTCGCCTAGAAAGTCATTCAACCCAATGTCAGCCAACTTCGCAGAGGATTCATGGCGAACAGTGAGTAATTGGTCTGTCGATCAATCTTGGTGGGGCAAGAATCCGCAGGCCCGCGTGCTGAGTGATCGCATACAGTCTTTCCTTGTGGCGGAAGGAATTCACAGCTTCGCTAATCGATATATGCTCGAAGGCAAGCCACTCACAGAGCGTCACTCGGCAGGAATGGTGTCAACAACAGCGGTTGGTAGTCTTGCTACGGGAAAGACCCCGCAGGCGCGTGCCTTTGTCGATGAGTTGTGGGCAACGGCTTGCCCAAGTGGTGAGCAGCGTTACTATGATGGGTTGCTCTACACAATGAGCCTGCTCCATGCCAGTGGTCGTTTCCGTATCTGGATGCCGCCAGCGGCTCAACTCAACAAACGCAATCGTTCGCGATGAGCAGCGTGACAATTTACGCGTTGAGCCGAACCCAAAGGTTACTCAACGGACTTTCGCAAGCACGATCATTAGACCTACCTTCGACAAATACAGGAAGTGAATTATTCTGGAGGCTTCATGATGCAGAGAATAGTGGTGTGTATCCTGTCTGGAATTCTATCGTCAGCGTGCTGCGGGTATGGACAGGATGCGGACTCCTGCACGGCTCTGAGAGCTATCAATCTAGAAGGTGTCGAGATCACTCAGAGCCAGTCGTTCGCGGCAGGTACATCTCTTCCGGCCGCATTTCCCGGCGCTGCGGGGATAGGACCTCTGCCTGCGTATTGTCGCATTGATGGTGTGTTGAATCGCCGCAAAGGCGTTGGCGGTGAGCAATTCGGCATTCGCTTTGCAATCGCACTTCCTGACAAGGCTTCATGGAACGGCGACTTCATGATGCAGGGTGGTGGTGGAGGTAACGGGTTTGTCGCTGATCCGATTGGCGCAGGTTATGCTGGCAACAAACCAGGACTTGTTCGCGGGTTCGTTGTTGCCAGCACAGACACAGGACACAAAGCCAAAGCGGGTGCCTTCGATTTCTCTTTCATGCAGGACCAGCAAGCCTATCTCGACTTCGCCTACCTTGCCAATGCAGCGATTGCACAAATCGCGCGCAGGGTGATCGACAGGTATTATCAAAAGCCAGCGGCTCACTCGTACTTCATTGGCTGCTCGACTGGTGGTCGTGAAGGCATGATCCTTTCGCAGCGCTATCCGGACGCTTTTGATGGCATCGTCTCGGGCGATCCGGCCATGCGTACGGGATTATCGAATCTGGCCATTGCACAGTGGATTCCGGTTGCTTACAACCAAGCCGCTCCGAAAGACAACGCGGGCACGCCACAGATCGATAAATTTTTGACAGATCGTGAACGCACGCTGTTCATGGATGCTCTGATGAAACGGTGCGATGCAAAAGATGGCATAGCAGACGGCATGATTTCAGATGCGATGGGATGCGATTTCGATCCTGCCGTGCTTGCGTGTCAGGCAGGTCAGACCGAATGCATTGCGCCGGAAAAAATTGCAGCCATCAAAAAGGCCTTTTCCGGCCCTGTGAATGCTCATGGTACGCAGGTTTATCCCGGATTTCTCTACGATGCCGGTATTGCGTCGAAGTTCGGAGCGCCCGGGTTGCTTGCGCTCGGCTCTCGCGGTGTCTTCGGGCCGTATACGACGGCTACCGAACTGGACGTCGACGAGGTAGCTCTTCAAGCATCCGATCCGCTGGTTGAGCCCGCATCCACCAACCTCACAACCTTCTCGCAACGTGGAGGCAAGCTGATCTTCTTCCATGGCAACAGCGATCCCTGGTTTTCATCGCTCGATACTCTGCGCTATTACAAATCGCTGGCTGCGAGCAAGGACGGCGCTGAGAAGGTTGCTGCGTGGAGTCGATTGTTTCTTGTTCCCGGCATGGGGCACTGCGGAGGCGGCCCCGCGCTCGATCAGTTTGACATGCTCTCAGCGATTGTTGATTGGGCAGAAAAGGGCTCCGCGCCAGACTCTGTGACTGCCACTGGCCGCGCGTTCCCTGGCCGTAGCCGCCCCTTGTGCGCTTATCCAAAACACGCTCAGTATGGTGGAGCTGGCGATAGCCAGGATGCGCGCAACTTCCAATGCCAGTAGTTGCTCAACGAGGAAAGGCAGGATGCCGGGAATGATGGTTCGAATTCTTCGCGTTGTATCAGTTCTTGGCCTGCTGTTGATGGCCACAGCTACAGGGCTGATCGCACAGCCTACGCCTGGCCAGTCGATCTCGGCTCATGATGCAAAGCCTCTGCCTTTCCTCAGTCCGATCTTTGCTGACAACATGGTGTTGCAGCGCGGGAAGCTCGATGCCATCTGGGGCTGGACTGATCCGGGTGATACGGTGCGTGTACAGTTTGGTGAACAAACCGTCAGCGCAACTGCGGGCGCCGATCATTTCTGGATGGTCAGGATTCAGCCGCCGACACCGGGCGGGCCCTACACTCTCACAGTTACGGGGCGCCAGAGGGTGGAGTTGCATAACATTCTCGTTGGCGATGTGTGGTTATGCAGCGGGCAGTCGAACATGGGCTTGCCGCTACGCTTTACCAACCACGCTGATGAAGTGATCAGAACGGCGAATGATCCTGACATACGATTCTTTACCGTGCAGGGCGGACCGGCTTACCATCGTGCACGTGTGGTGGAAGGAAAGTGGCTGGCCATTTCACCTGAATCGGCAGCATCGGTGTCGGCAGTCAGCTACTATTTTGCGCGCGCTGTTCAGCAGCAGATTCATGTTCCGATCGGCCTGGTGATAGATTCGGTTGGTGG
>Ga0207800_1000420_pt1 | contig 12349 bp, 9 predicted proteins | sample LuqExpMetageno11_FD_187769 | JGI IMG/M metagenome (GOLD analysis project Ga0207800, IMG submission 187769) | Tropical forest soil microbial communities from Luquillo Experimental Forest, Puerto Rico - Sample 11 (SPAdes) | ecosystem: Environmental > Terrestrial > Soil > Tropical forest ...
TGAGGTCAAAATTCATGCTCTCCAAGGTCATTTTACCAGCTTCCATCTTAGAGAAATCAAGAACATCATTCACTATTTTTATTAAGGAATTCGCGCAGGCCTTAGCTGTCACCAGATTATCCCTCTGATCATCGTTGATATCCGTTAACAAGGTCAGATCTATCATGCCGACAATTCCGTTAATCGGTGTCCGGATTTCATGGCTCATATTAGCCAGGAATTCACTCTTGGCTCTGTTGGCAGCCTCGGCCGCTTCCTTTGCAGCTATCAGTAAATCCTGATAGCGCTTTAAATCCTCTTCCGCTTCTTTTCTCTCCGTAATATCATAAGTAGAGCCGATGTAACCGGCATATTTCCCATTTTCATAATAAGGAGTTCCTGAAATCAGCCCCCATCGATAACCACGATCCTTAATGCGGACTCGTGCCTCCATTATAAAAGAACTCTTCTCTTCCACCGCTTTACTGATAATACTCCAGAAATGTTCCACATCCTCAGGATGAATGAATTCGATCCATCCTCTTAATGGATTCACGCTAAACGCAGCTTCAGAAATTTCATCCATAGTTTTATTGCTATATTTCCAATTAAAATCCTCATCAGCCATCCATACTGCAAAAGGCAGCTGATTGAGGATATTCGAGACATAATCTCTAGCTTCTCTGGCATGTATTTCCTGCAGTTTATTCTTGCTGATATCCACAAAGGTGACTGCCACTCTTTTTTTACCATCCATGACAACAGGATTTACACTCAGTCGGAACCAAGAATCCGTAGCATGCCCTTTTTTCATTACAGTCAATTTTATCTCAATACTTACTGTAACAGCATTCGACTTATAAGCTGCTTTTACCGCCTTTATGATTTCACAGCTTCTGCAGCTTTCACCAGCTGTGCACTCTCTGGTGTTTTCATAATAACCAATGCATTTAATGCTTTCACCAAAGCGCATATCGATGATATCTTCTCTCTTCGCATGGATATAATTGATTACGGTCTCATTGGCTCTCAGGATTTTAAAGTCCTCATCAACGATTATCATACCTGCGGGAGTGTTATCAAAAATAGCTTTGAGATTATTTTCCTCATTAATATGATTTAGTTCATATAGCTTCAGTCTTGTGATATCCCTGAACACGACAACGACACCCACCATTTTATCCTCAGCGTTATGAATGGGTGTACAGGTTGCTGAAATATATTTTTCAATTTGATTCTGAATTAATACTGTATTGTTCTGTAATCCGGTCTGCGACATCTGTTCCAGAACATAAGTTACCGGGCTTTCCACTGGTTTTTTGGTTTCAACATCATAGATAGTAAAAACCTCATCAAACTTTTTTCCGATGGTTGTGTCAGCACTGCTGCATAATATTTCCTCAGCCATGTGGTTCATGTAGATGATTTTACTGTTAAGATCTGTTGAAATAACTCCATCACCGATATTGGATAATATCGTAGCAGCCATCCCATAAAATTCTTCCGGTATTAAATTAGTATGCATGTTCCATCATCCTAACCTTCGTTTATTTAGTTCCAATATCTGCAAAACCAATTAATCGCAAGACATGGAATAGATCATATTGGCAATGCTCTCCAGTGATACCTGTTTTTCCACTGCACCAATATTGAATGCCACCTTAGGCATGCCATATACGACACAGGATTTTTCATCCTGGCCTATGGTTCTTGCACCCTTATGCCTCATGGAAAGAAGACCTTTCGCTCCGTCATATCCCATACCAGTGAGAATGACACCGATGGCGTTTTTACCTGCCTCTTTTGCAACCGATTCAAATAATACATCGACGGAAGGGCAATGTCCATTCACCTTCTCATCCGTATAGCATTCTACTTTATATCGGTTCCCCAGTTTCTTAATGATCATGTGCCGATCACCGGAAGCAACCAGAACCTTCCCCTTTTCCACAAAATCACCGTTCTTTGCTTCCTTTACTTCCAGCCCCGTAGTACTATTCAACCGTTCTGCAAACATACGGGAGAAGTTCGGCGGAATGTGCTGTACAATCACGATACCCGGGATGTCTGCAGGAAGCTTTTTCAGTACGTTGTAAATCGCCTCCGTACCGCCAGTTGAAGCACCGATAGCGATTATCCTGCTCGTGTCTGCCGTCGAGGTCCCTTCTATTTTCTTTGACGGATTATCCTGATTGGTTTTTTGAACTTTAGCATTGACAGCTATCTTAATCTTGGAAATCATGTCATTCATAAAGTTTTCAACACTGTTTTTTGAGGATAAATCCGGTTTGCCTACGAAATCCACGGCACCTGCGTTCATTGCATCAAATACGGTTCCCGACGTAGCGCTGACAACAATGATCGGCAGCGGATACTGCGGCATCAGCCGCTGAATGAACTCAATCCCGTTCATCTTCGGCATCTCGACATCACAGGTCATAACGTCCGGTTCATAGGCAATAATTTTATCCCTGGCATCAAAAGGATCACTTGCAGTTGCTATCACTTCTACATAAGGGTCAGCAGAAAGGCCTCGCAATAAGACCTCCCGAAACAGGATGCTGTCATCAACAATGAGAACCCTAATTTTCTTTTGCATGTATCCTTCACATCCCTTTTATAATTTTCTGTATACTGCCGGCATAATATATTTCAAGCCGGATTCTTCACGGTTTAGTGACTCCGAATGCCCGATAAACAAGTATCCCCCTGGCAATAGGGAATCAGCAAACTTCTTGACGAGGCTGTTCTTTGTTTTCTCATCAAAATAGATCATAACATTACGGCAGAATATTACGTGGAATTTCTTTTTGAATGGGAATACCGGTTCCATCAGATTAAACTTCCGAAAGATAACCTCATTCTTAATTTTATCATGAAATACAGAAGTTTCCGAATCTATTTTATTAAGATAAGATAATTTCCACTTGGAAGGAAGGGTATCCAGCTCTTTGTTATTATAGATACCGTTCTTTGCTTCCTCAAGGACTCTGCTTGAGATATCCGTTGCTAAAATCTTCGCATCCCATTTAAGCTTATCTTTACCAAAAAACTCATCGATTATCATTGCCAGGGTGTAGGGCTCCTCCCCGGAGGAGCAGCCCGCACACCAGAGTCTGAAATCCTTGTCCGTAATCATATCTGCAAAATATGGGAGAACAACCTCTTTAAAATATTGAAAATGATCTGCTTCTCTCATAAAAAAGGTATGATTGGTTGTTATTTTATCCAGTAAGGTAGAAACTGCAATTCCTGATTTATCCTCAAGGATATAATCATAATACTCTGAAAAGCTTTTAAATCCCTTTTGCACCAATACATTTTGGAGTCTTCCGATTACCAGAGCCTCTTTCTCAGCCTTTAAGTGTATTCCGTAATTCGCTTTTATGAATGCAGTTAATTGGCCGAATTCATTTTTTGTAATTGTAATCATAGACAATCCCCTTATCACCTGTTGTTGAGAAAACGAATGCTTTTACTAAAAATGGATCTTGGGTTTTGATGAAGTAGCCGACATATTCTTCAACAGCCTTAATACTTCCGGGCTGATATTCTCATGAGTCCTTATGGATTGGTGGGTATCCTTCAGCTGAAATCTTCCAACTGTCTCCTTGAGTAATTCTGCCTGACTCGAAAGCTCTTCACTTGCAGCTGCACCCTCTTCCGATGTTGCCGAATTCGTCTGTACTACCTGGGATACCTGCATAATGCCCTGGTTTACCTGCGTGATGCCCATTGCCTGTTCATTGGAGTCAATCGCGATGTTACTTACAAGCTCGGCGACCTTCTCAACACCTGCTACGATATTATCCAGCGCTTGTGCAGTGTCCCTGGCGATTTTGGTGCCGCCTTCCGCTTTCCTGATTGAGCTCTCAATCATATCAGTTGTCTCTTTTGCAGCGCTTGCGGAACGTGCAGCCAGATTCCTGACCTCCTCAGCTACAACTGCAAAGCCCTTCCCATGCTGTCCTGCTCTTGCTGCCTCAACTGCGGCATTCAGGGCAAGAATATTCGTCTGGAAGGCAATATCATCAATTACTTTAATAACTTTTGAAATATTAGCAGAGGATTCATTGATATCAACCATCGCCTTCAGCATTTCCTTCATCTGGCTGTTACCCTTTATCGCATTCTGCTTCGCACTTTCTGCAAGCTCATTAGCCTCACCTGCATGCTGCGCATTCAATTCTGTCTGAGAAGCGATTTCCTGCAGGGATGCAGTTAATTCCTCTACGGAGCTGGCCTGCTCCGTTGCTCCCTGAGAAAGTGCCATGCTGGAATCGGATATCTGTCTGGCACCTACTGCAACCTGCTCTGCAGCTGCAGCAATACCGGATAACACCTCGTTGTTGCTATGTACCATTTGTTCAAGCTTTTTCCCTAAGAGGTCATTTTCGGATCGTATTACCACATCAACCGTAAGATCTCCATCCGCTATCCGCTCAGCCGTATGTGCCTGCAGCCGGATATTTTCTATCATTTCTTTAAAACTGTTCGCAAGGCTTCCCACCTCATCCCTGCTGGTGATATCAATACTTACGCCCACATCACCCAGAGCAAGTCTATGAGCAGCTTTCACCATCTGGTTCACCGGTTTGCTGATAATACCCGATACGATGATTCCAAGCACAATGGCGATTACGACTACAGTAATGATAATTATAGTCATCCAAACTAACAGACCATTGTAATTCGTTTTGTTCTGCTGCACCTTTTCCATGGACAGGTTCATGTTATAATCTACCAGTGCCTGTAGATCAGAAGTTGCCTTTTCTCTGGAGGCCGTAACATTCGATAAAGCAGCAACAGCCTGAGCGTTGTCTCCGTTTTTCACTAATTCCAGGCTGGCGGTACGTAATTTCCCATACTCCAGATTGCTGGCCTTTACCTTATCGAATAAAGCCTGTTCGTCTTCATTGCGAATAGCTTTTTCATAATCATTGAATAACTGATCAACCTGTTTGATTGATTGGTCGATCTTATCTAACCTTGACTGAAGTTTGCTGGTGTCCGTATCATATACGGATAAGATATGATTAGCTCGTATTTCTTCATATGCAACCTGAATTTCCTTTAGATGCTGGGCAGGCATGAAATCCTTTTCATACATTGCCCTGCTGTTTTCATACATACTTTTTGTATTAATAATTCCAAAGACCCCCACAACTCCGGTAAAAAATGCCAGAGTAATAAAACATATAATAAGTTTCGTTCTGATTTTTAAATCACTGAATCTTTTCATATTAGATCCTCCTCAGGGAACGGGAGCTTTAGCTCTCGTCAAAGTTATGTATTATATGTTATCCTTTTGTATTGATTATTGTACTTCACTTAAGCTTTCCAGCTCATTATCCGTAAGCAGCTTTTCACAATCCAGCAGCAGCTTTACTTCGTTACCAACCTTGCCGATTTTATTGATATACTTGTTATTGGATGCTTTGTTAACCTGTGGCGGATCAACAATGTCCTGTTCCGGTATCGTGAGGACTTCCGCCACACTATCAACGATGAGCCCGATTGAAATGTCCTTAATATCAACGACAACTACACAGGTTCTGTCATTGTATTCCTTCTTTTCTTTTCTAAAGCGAATTCTGACATCGATCACAGGAATGATTTTTCCTCTCAGATTGATAATTCCCCTGACATATTCGGGCAGCTCCGGAATCTCGGTAATTGCCTGAATTCCAATGATTTCTGTTACGTACTTTATTTCTATACCATAGCATTCACTTGCGATTACAAAAGTAAGATATCTGTCCTTCTGTGTATCTTCCTCCATATCTGCTACATTATCAAATAGATCAGACATAATCTATTCCTCCTTTTAACTGTTGATTGAGTTTAGTGAAACATACGAGCAACATCGAGAATTAAGCTGATGCTTCCATCTCCAAGAAGGGTGCATCCGGCAAGTCCCCGCACTTTATTAAAATTCTGTATGTATTGCGGAAGTGCTTTTACAACAACCTGCTGCTGTCCCAGTAATTCATCAGCAAATACACATACGGTTTTCTCATCCTGTTCTATCATAATAATAATTCCATCTGTGAATTTCGTAATGTCCGTCTTAACCTTATACAGCTCGTGCAGACGCCTGATCAGATAGCATTGTCCTCTTACCATGATCATTTCATTACCATCCGGATCGGTGATTATATCTCCTTCCTTTGGTCTGAAGGATTCCTTAATGGCTATGGTTGGTATCGTATATCTTGATTTACCGACCTTAATATTCATACCATCGATGATTGCCAGGGTTAGGGGAATCTTCAAGGTAATGACTGTCCCTTTCCCTGCTGCGCTGTCTACGGATAGAGTACCGCCCACTGCCTCGATGTTCTTTCTTACCACATCCATGCCAACACCACGGCCGGAGAACTCTGTCACGTTGTCTTTGGTTGAAAAGCCCGGAAGCAGGATAAGGTTAAATATTTCCTTGTCCGTCATATCCTCTTCATTCTTGAACAGAAGATTATTTTCTTTTGCTTTCTTTAATATTTTATCTTTGTTTAGACCTCTACCATCGTCACGAATTATGATAAGAACGTCACTTCCTGCATTCTTGGCTTCCAGGGTTATTGTTCCGTTCCTTGCTTTACCTAATGCAATTCTTTCTTCCGGTATCTCAATTCCGTGATCTATGGAATTGCGGACCAGATGCATTAACGGATCGGAAATATGCTCAATAATATTCTTGTCAACCTCGGTCTCTTCACCGATAATATCCAGATCTACATCCTTATCCAGCTTTTTGCACATATCACGGACAATCCGGTGCATTTTATTAAAGGTTGCGGATAGGGGAACCATTCGGATGGACATCACCATGTCCTGAATATCCGAAGTTATTTTGCTCAGCTGTCTGGAGGCTTTCACAAAATTCGCCAGATTCAGGCCCCTCAAATCCGGGTTCTGTATAACCATGGCTTCAGCAATGACCATCTCACCTACGAGATCCATCAGCTTATCCAATTTTGAAACACTGACACTGATGATGCTTTGAGCGGTATTGGTTGATACAGTATCCTTATCCGTTCGCTCCGTATGCATTGGTTTCTCTTTCAATTCCTTCACCATGTCATTAAGAGCAGGTATTTTATTATGATCCAATTCTATCTTCTTAAACTCATAGTCATGCTCAAGCTGTATCAGCTCAAGATCCTTTAGAAAGATGGTCTGGTTAAAGAACTCGAACATTCTCCTGTAATCCAGGTTTGTTTTTAAGAAGATCTGAAATCCGTCCCTGCGAATGACATGAATACTTTCATCGCTGTCTATAATATCGGACGGCACATATGTAATCTCACTGGCAATATCCTTCAGATTATGAATGATCGTATAAGCACGGATATTCTCCATCTCGCAGCCATCTTCATAATGGATTACTGCTTTGTAAATCTTATTACATTCAGCCGTATCAGTCTTAACCTGACTGATGTAATATTGCTGCTTCTCGGGTTCTGCAGGAGCCGCTTCCATTGTTTCCGGCTTCGTTTCCTGTTTTAGCTGTGATAAATACCCCTTCATGGTTTCTACTAAGGCATCAGCAGTACCATCAGCCGGTAATTTATTTTTAATCTTATCAACTTCTGTTTTGATAAAATCAATTCCTTCTAAAACAAGATCGGATAAAACCGTGCAGTCAACATCCGAAGGTCTTTCTTTTCTAAGATAAAAGAAGACATCTTCTATGGAATGTGCGAGCTTTGCAATATTATCAAACAGCATCATTGCTGCAGAGCCCTTAATCGTATGCATGATCCTGAAGATTTCATTAATTGCTTCCTCGCTGAAATTACTTTCCTTTTCACTGCTGATAACGGATTGCTCCAATTGCTCCAGCAGCTGCTCTGTTTCAAAAAGAAACATATCCAGCAAAGGTTCGTTGGTATATTGGTCTGACATTGGATCACCTCCTGAACACATCATTCTTTACAGCTATATTTTCGTCAACGTCTGTATTACATAATCCTCTTTAAAAGGTTTCACGACAAAGGATCTGGCTCCGCTCATAATTGCTTCCATTATCATCTGCTCCTGTCCCATTGCTGAAACCATGACTACCTTAGCATTCGGATCGTATGCCATGATTGCCTTTAATGCATCAATTCCCGTCATTTCAGGCATTGTAATATCCATAGTAACGATATCAGGCTTTTTCTCTTTATATTTGTTCACAGCAACTTGGCCATTTTCCGCTTCATCTACAATTTCAAAATCATACTTCACTAAAATGTTTTTAATTGCCATTCTCATAAATGCCGCATCATCTACGATCATTACTTTTTTCATATTTGCCTCCGCATCTTCCTCATTGGTATATAATACAATTTACGTAGCGTCACGGTACGTTCGTATTCGTATGAAAGGCATCTAACAACATCTTCAGTGCTACCTGGCTTCTCTCCTTTAAGGAAAATGAGCAATTACTTATTTTCCAGTTAAAACACAATTCCCGGAACAAGCCTAATATCATCACGGCCATCGTATCACAATCTACCTCTTTACTAATCTCACCTGCATTCATTGCTTCTTTCACCAGATGACTAAACATTGCTGTTCGGTCAGTCTGTATTTTTATTACCTTTTCAGATAAATCAGGTTCATAACGCAGTACATCAAAAAGCTGCAGGATTGATGTTATTGCGGGGTAGTTCTCATAATATTCGGCGTAGGAGGTAATCAGATACTGCAATGCTTCCAAAGGTTTGAAATTACGCAACTTGGTTGTTTGCAGCATATCTGCATCAAATTGAGTAAAGTAATCCAGAACTGCCAGTAATAATTCATTCTTATTCTCGAAATGACGAAAAATAGTTGCTTCCGACACTCCCTGCCGCTTTGCTATTTCCCTTGTAGTCAGCTTCTGGATTCCCAATTCATCAATGATATCAATTGTTGTTAGAATCAGTCTTTCTTTCCTATGCAATAAATTAATTCCCATATTCATCACCTACCCGTAGTAATTATTTACATCTATATCCATTATATGTTTATTGTTCCGCTTGGCCAAGATTCTATGCTTCGTGCAGATCTTTAGTATTTACCGAATTCCCTGTCACTTAGAATGATTTTTGGTTTATCTGCTGCATTTTTATCGCTTGTTTCTTCCGGCTTCTGGTTTTCTGATCTTTTCCTGGCCGCCATATCCTCCAGCATCATTAATACCTCCGGACTGATGTCATTGGAAAGATTCATCACTTTTGTATTCTGTCTTAATTTATACTGTCCTACCGTATTCTTTAACTTCATTGCCTGACTGGAAAGCTGTTCACTGGCGGATGCACTTTCCTCGGAGGTAGCTGAGTTGGTCTGAACTACCATGGAAACCTGGCTTATCCCCTGGTTAATCTGAGTAATGCCCATTGCCTGCTCACTGGAGGCTGTTGCGATGTCACTCACCAATACAGCTACTTTTTCAATCCCTTTTACTATGTTATTTAGTGCATCAGCAGTATCTTTGGCTATTCTGGTACCGCCTTCTGCTTTACGGATCGAACTCTCTATCATATCCGTTGTCTCCTTAGCTGCATTCGCAGAACGAGCTGCAAGATTGCGCACTTCTTCGGCAACAACGGCAAAGCCCTTGCCATGCTGACCGGCTCTTGCTGCCTCAACAGCTGCATTCAAAGCAAGAATATTGGTTTGGAAAGCAATATCATCAATCACCTTAATTACCTTGGAAATGTTTGCTGAGGATTCATTAATTTCCTCCATCGCCCTGAGCATTTCCTGCATCTGACTGTTACCCTGGATAGCATTAACCTTAGCATTCACCGCTAATTCGTTTGCCTGCCCCGCATTCTTTGCATTTAATTGTGTCTGTGAGGAAATCTGTTCGAGGGAAGCAGTTAATTCCTCTATTGCACTCGCCTGTTCCGTAGCACCCTGGGATAATGCCATTCCAGCTTCAGACACCTGTCTGGCACCTACAGCCACTAGTTCAGAGGAGCCGGCAATACTGGTGAGCAGCTCATTGTTTTTATGTACCATTTCGTAAAGTTTTTTGCCTAAAAGGTCATTCTCGGATCTGACATCTACATCCACAGTCATATCTCCATCTGCGATTCTTTCTGTAGTCTTAGCCTGCATTCGGATATTATCGATCATTTTACTGAAGGATTCGGCTAACTTACCGATTTCATCCTTCTTATGATAATTGATATTCGTATTCACATCACCAAGGGCAAGCTTGTCTGCCGCAGTGACAAGCATTTTGACTGGCTTGCTGATGGAACGGGAAATCATAACACCAGAAATTACGGATAATCCAACGCCAATCAGGATAAATATGTACATAATCAAGGAAGTAAAATCGGAAAGCTTCTGATTATCCCTGGATGCAGCTGCCGCTTTATCAATATTATAAGTAAGCAACTGTTCCAGCTGATCCTTCAAATCCATAATCGTCTTATCTGCATCTACCATCAGAATCTGTTTAATGAGCGTCATATTATCATCCTGCTCTGCCTGATAGATCTGTTCACAATAACCCTGAAAATCAGTTAAATCCTTCATAAGAACGTCATATTGCTGACGATGCTTTTCATCCTTGAGGTTAGCTCCGTATTTTGTCAGGTTATCTTCAATTGTTACTATAAAGTCCTGTACCTTAGTAACGGAGGCATCTCTCTCCTCCTTTGTTTCCAACTGGGTCATCTCTAATAATAAGTATCGAATACGTTGAAAAAATGTACCTGCACTGCTCGAATAGTAAATACCCATTGTATTATTTTCATACAGCTGCTTATCCGCATCATTCATCCTATGTAGGTTATATACGCCAAATATTCCAAGAGCTGCACCGATGAATGAAATAATTAAAAACCCTGTAATTAATCTCGTAGATATTTTCTTAAACATAGATTTTCCTCCTCCAAATATGTATTCACACTAGCGCCCATAATGCCGCCTGCGGCATCATAATCAGTACCTGAAAGAAGTTCAAAATGAATTTCCAATGGATTTCATTTTGGAGTTCTTTCTAAAGTGAATTATGCTTTATAATTCACTTTGGAATTATTGGATTTTTCACAATTCTTTCCGCACTATTACCATGCTTCCTCTTCTGACTTTGTTAATCACGCTTTTCTCAATTATTCCGTATTCGCTTATGCTATCCTCCTGTCAGCTTTCTAGTGTGTAGCTTGTTATTTCTAATATATTGAAGGATGTAAGTAATCACTTACATCTATAAATTCATTATAATTATTGCATCGACCTTTGTCAATACGTGTAATATCTTGTCGTTTTAATTTTTTGAATAAACAAGATGAAATGGCAAGCCCATTCATTTGTCATGAAGAAAAAGCCCTGAATGCTTCATCCAAAGACAACACATTCAGGGCCTATATTATATATTATTCAATTCATTCTTCCACTTATCCGACAAACATCTCAGCAATCTTATCTAAGGCAACTTCCGTCTGTTCTCCTGTTTCCATGTTCTTTACATTCGCCTTGTTGTTTGCCAATTCATCTGCTCCAATAATTACTGTATTCTTGGCGCCAATCTTATTGGCGTATTTCATCTGAGCCTTCACACTTCGTTCCATATAATCCGTCTCTACAATGACTCCGGCACTGCGAAGCTTTTGCACCAATTGATAGCCGGCCGCTTTTGCGTCCTTACCTAATATGCCGACCTACAGCTCTACCGCCGGTTCCGGTGCAAGCTCCACTCCTTCTGCAGCAAGCTCGTTAATGATACGTTCAATTCCAAAGCCGAAGCCGACCGCGGGAATATCCTGCTTCTCATCAACCTCATGTATCAGGTTGTCATAACGACCACCGCCGCAAAGGGTAAAGCCTTCCGCAGTGACAAATTCGAACACGGTTTTCGTATAATAATCCAGACCTCTGACAATTCCAGTATCTACTTCAAACGGGATGTCAAGTTCTGTTAACAGATTCTGTAATTCTTCAAAATGATTTTTACACTCGTCATCCAGGTATTCAATTGTTCTTGGTGCATCCTTAACAATTACCTTGCAGGAAGGTACCTTGCAATCGATGACACGGAGCGGGTTTTTCTGCATTCGCTCACGGCAGGTAGGACATAACTTTTCCTCATGCTGCTTAAGATATGCTAATAAAGCTTCGTTATAGGTCTTACGGCAATTACCGCAGCCGATACTGTTGATATGAAGCTTAGCTCCCTTTAATCCCAGCTCCTTCATAAATTCTGTGAGCAGGGTAATCAGCTCCACCTCAGCCAAGGGGCTGGAGGAACCAAAGAATTCGATTCCAAACTGGTGATGCTGGCGAAGACGTCCGCTCTGGGGATTCTCATAACGGAATGCCTGGGTAAAATAGAATAATTTCGTCGGCTGGCTCTCCGCATAAAGGCTGTTTTCCAGATAAGCAC
>Ga0207800_1000421_pt1 | contig 12333 bp, 10 predicted proteins | sample LuqExpMetageno11_FD_187769 | JGI IMG/M metagenome (GOLD analysis project Ga0207800, IMG submission 187769) | Tropical forest soil microbial communities from Luquillo Experimental Forest, Puerto Rico - Sample 11 (SPAdes) | ecosystem: Environmental > Terrestrial > Soil > Tropical forest ...
ATCCCCGCCGATATCAGCCTGTAATGAGCCTGAGTCCTGTCCGCCTTGTAAATAGGCTTTCCCTGTGAGAGCCTTTTTAAAACGACAAACAAATTGTCCAGTATAGGTACGCCCAGCGCAAGGATTGGAACGAACAGCGACAGCACGGTAGCCTGTTTGAATGCGCCGTCCAGCGCTATGATGCCAAGGATAAATCCCATAAGGCCGGCGCCGGCGTCGCCCATGAATATTTTGGCCGGAGGCCTGTTATATTTGAGATACCCAAGAGCTACGCCCACGAGTATTATCGCCATTAGGGCGGATTTGGGCTGGTTCTTGGCCAATGCGGCAATAAACAGCGTTACGGCGGATATGGTCGACAGACTGCCCGCAAGGCCGTCCAGTCCATCCGAGAAATTTATGACTGTGATCACACCAAACAGCCATGTTACGGTCAGTATGAACTGCAGCGGCACCGGAAGTGTTATGTATGTATGATCGAACGGATTATTGAATCCTGTGAAAACAACACCTGAAAAATAAGCAATTATAGCTGCCGACGACTGTACAAGGAACTTTGGAAAAGCCGGAAAGTCAAGGCCGTGTGTCTTGTACCAGTCATCGACTATGCCAATGGCCATCACAAGTATGCAGCCGAATATGATGCCGATGTTTCTTTTGCTGAAACCGCCGGAAAATATGACATAAGTGGTTACAAAGCCGATAAATATTCCTATGCTCGCTAGATGAGGGGTAGGTTCCTTATGTATCTTCCTCTCGGTGGGGCGATCTACAAAACCTATCTTTAATGCAAGCTTCCTGAGCGGTGGTATCAGTAAAAATACAAACAGGAAAGCGGACGCGAAGGCCAATAAATAATTCATTTTTCTCACCCGGTTTCTTTTGTTTTAGATACTCAAAACGGGACGTTCTCTGTAATGTTGGCAATTACTGGAGCGTCCCGTTTCCTATTATAACATAATATTTATTAATAAAAAGTTAAAACTATTTGCTGTTCTCAAACACCAGCTGGCTCTTGTCGGCACGATATTTTGCGACGACGTACTCGACAAGCTGCCCGCTTTTGGAATACAGCAGGTTTTCGATCCTGATGAGCGGGTGCCCGGTTTGAACTTGCAGGTACTGAGCTTCCGACTGGTCGGTATATACGACTTCAAGTGTGCTTCTGGTTTTTACGGGCAGAAGCGGATATTTACCCCTGAGTATGTCATATGAGGGCTTTTTGGCCTTTATATCTTCAATTATCTCAGGAAATAACGCAAGAGGTATGTATGAAACATTATATGATAATGTGCTGTTTCTTTCTGTTGTAATGAATTTTATTTCCGCAAATTCGATATCCTGTGCACGGTTTTGTAAACCGAATACATTTTCAAGACAGGGAGCATCATTTAACTTGATAGCACGTATTGACAATATGTTGTGCTGACCTGGATCCTGGCTGTCCAGAATGGAATCTGTAAAGCCGCTGAAGTTCTTGATATCTACTTTTGTCTTTGCCCTGGCTACAAAGGTTCCCTTCCCTTTTTCCTTGTAAAGATAGCCGTTGTTCGTCAGTTCGCTTATTGCCTGCCGGACGGTAGGGCGGCTGATGTCGTACTGATCGCAAAGTTCCTGCTCCGAGGGTATTTTTGATTCTTCGGGAAATTCTCCCGAGCCAATTTTTTCAATGATCAGATGTTTAAGCTGGCTATATAAAGGCACATTGCTGTATTTGTTGATCACTGCGAAACCTCCACAAATTTAGTAAACATAGCAGCACATAATTACATCATTACTAATTCTATATGATAAAATTGTGCAATTCAACATAATTCTATCTAATTTTCTAACTATATTTTTGTCGAATTTTACAAAGGAATAATCTTAGTGCTGTAAAAAAGTGCAATTGCAACAAATCGACATTTTGACAAGAATAATTATAAAAGCAGGTCCGAAAGGCTTTATATCAGCCTATATCGAACCTGCCAATTCAAGTTCCGTAACTTTGAATTTTATAGTAGTACAAGCAGATCACGCCGTATTTAGGTTATACCTTTAATTCTACGTTGACCTCGCCTGTTTTGACATTCTTTATTCTCGGACGGACTTCGTTTTCGATAAATTCCGTTACCTGTTCCGCGGCACGCCCTGTGTAATTCGAAGGGTCCATAACGCTCAATATCTCTTCCCTGCTCAGGCCGAACATCGGATCGCCTGCTATACGGTCCACAAGGTCGTTCTTCAGGCCGTAAACCTTGACCTGTTTGCCTGCCTCCATGGAGTGGACGCGGATCCTTTCGTGCAGCTCCTGCCTGTCCCCGCCTCTCTTTACTGCTTCCATCATTATGTTTTCAGTCGCCATGAACGGGAGTTCGTCAAGGACATGTTTTTCAATGACTTTTGGATATACGACGAGCCCGCCGGCAATGTTTATATATATGTTAAGTATCGCATCGACGGCCAGGAAGGCCTCAGGCACGCTTATACGCTTGTTCGCCGAGTCGTCGAGCGTTCGTTCGAACCATTGGGTCGCAGCCGTAATTGCAGGATTTAGCGCGTCCACTATGACATATCTGGCCAGCGAATCTATACGCTCCGCACGCATCGGGTTTCTCTTATATGCCATAGCGGAAGAACCGATCTGCTTTTCTTCAAAAGGCTCCTCCAATTCCTTCATGCTCTGCAGCAGCCGCATGTCGTAACTGAACTTGCTGGCGCTCTGGGCAATACCGGCAAGCACGTTCAGAACCCTGCTGTCCTGCTTTCTTGTATAGGTTTGTCCGGAAACGGGATAAACACTGTCAAAGCCCATTTTTTCGGCTATCAGTTTATCGAGTTTCCTGACCTTTTCGCTGTCGTTATCGAATAAGTCCATAAAACTCGCTTGCGTTCCCGTAGTGCCTTTGCTTCCGAGCAATTTCATGGATGAAAGTATATATTCGACGTCATCGAGGTCGATGAGAAGATCCTGCAGCCAGAGACATGCCCTCTTCCCTACTGTTACGAGCTGGGCAGGCTGGAAATGCGTAAAACCGAGTGTAGGCAGACTTTTGTAATTCATAGCAAAATCCGAAAGCTTTTCAATAGCTGCCACCAGCTTTTGCCTGACCAATTCCAGTGCGCCACGCATTATTATGATATCGGTATTGTCTCCGACATAGCACGAGGTCGCCCCGAGGTGGATTATTCCCCTGGCCCTGGGACACTGTTCGCCGTATGCATGCACATGAGCCATGACGTCATGGCGCACTTCTTTTTCCTTTTGTTCTGCTGTTTCATAATTGATATCGTCTTTAAACTTCCGCAGTTCATCAAGCTGTTCATCGGTAATATTTAGTCCAAGGTCCTTTTCAGCCTCGGCAAGCGCTATCCAGAGCCTTCTCCATGTCCTGAACTTCTTGTCGGGAGAGAACAGCTCCTGCATCTCGCTGCTGGCATATCTTGCGTTAAAAGGGCTTTCATAAGTATTTCTCAACTGCAGCACCTCCGGTATCGACTTCTGTTCGCACATTGTTATTATATCTTTCATGTTCTTTAAAATCCATATTATTCTTTTCTGAAAAGGTCGATAAAAAAAGCGCGGGATTTGTACAATCCCGCCAGACACTTATAAATATGAGGTTTATTCGGGTATGACCCCGAAGAATGTTTCATCCAAAAAGATTATAATATCACCGACCGTTTGATGCAATACTTATTGCATCAGTTTTTTGATCGATACTATCTGAACACAGGTACAAAGCAATTCCATCGCCTTTTCCAATTCAGTAAGCGGAGGCAGAGTCGGTGCTATCCTTATGTTCTTGTCCTGGGGGTCTTTCATGTAAGGATAGGTAGAACCTGCCGGAGTGAGAACTACGCCTGCGTCTGCAGCCATTTTTACAGTTGCCGCCGCGCAGCCGGGCAGCGTATTGAAGCTGATGAAATAGCCTCCGTTCGGCTTACTCCATGTTGCGATATTTTTGCCGCCGAGCTCTGTTTCAAGTATATCTAGCACCATATCGAACTTAGGCTTGATTATTGCAGCCTGCTTTTTCATCTGGGCGTTGATGCCGTCCATATCCTTGAGAAAATGTACATGCCTCAGCTGATTGATCTTATCCGGTCCGATCGTTTTGATCCCCAGCAACTTTTTGATCTGAGCCAGGTTCTTTTCACTGGCTGCCATCATTGCTATACCCGCGCCGGGGAACGTTATTTTCGAGGTCGATGCAAACATGAATACTCTTTCGGGGTTACCGGCATTTTTGCAGGCTTCCATCATATTCTTCAGGTGATCAGGGTGATCCGTCAGATGATGCACTGTATAAGCGTTGTCCCAGAAGATTCTGAAGTCGTTTGCGGCAGTCTTCATGGAAGCGAGCCTGTCGACGACCTCGTCCGAATAGGTTATCCCGTCGGGATTGCTGTATTTAGGCGTGCACCATATGCCCTTGACCGATTCGTCACTGGCAGCAAGCTTCTCGACAGCATCCATATCAGGTCCGTCACTTTTCATGTCGACGGTTATCATTTCGATATTGAAAAGCTCGGTTATCGCAAAATGCCTGTCATATCCGGGGCTCGGGCAGATAAACCTGACCTTGGGCAGTTTATTCCACGGTGTTTTGCTGTCGCATACTCCGAAATTCATAGCGCGGTCTATAGCATCGTACATCATGCTCAGACTTGAATTGCCTCCTATTATAATCTCCCTGGGACTTACCTCGAGCATCTGTGCGAAAAGCTCCTTTGCTTCGGGAATGCCGTCTGTCAGACCATAATTGCGCGCGTCCATACCGTTGGAAAGCTTGCAGATATCATCAGGACCAGGAAATGCAAGCATCTCCATGGATAAATCCAATTGGTCCGCACCAGGTCTTCCCCTGGACATATCCAGCTTTAAATTTTCAGAAATAAAACCTGCATATTTTTTATTTAAGGAAATGAGCCTTTCGTTGAGCTCTTCCCTGCTGAGCTTTGTAAAATCTATCATCAAAGCAACCCCCATCTTTATTACATTGTTGTTATTTTAATATATTTATATACGTTTTGCAAGTCGTGAGTGCAAAAATTTCATAATAAATTGCTTTAAAATAAAGAATAAAAAAATAATGCAGGATACGTTCCCGCATCATTCATATTGGGGTATGTGTAGTAACGAAACAGAAAACCGTAATAAGATACCGAATATTAACATTTACTTTCAGGCATTCTTACAATAATCTTTTCGTGGTAATGGAACAGAAGCTGGCTATAAGCATGTAAATATTTAACAGCCAAACCGCTAACTATAACTTTTACTCTCCTATTGCAGCTAATATATAGTTTTCTAAATTCATCACTACGTTGCAGGCTGTTTGTAAGTCAGAGTCCGATAAGGGGCAATACCAGTATCCGTGTTATGTACCGAAAAGCAATTGTTAAATTTTAGTTATATCAATAGGTATTTTATCATACATGTTCATGTCAAAATTGCCCTAAGGATTAATGTGGTTATAAATAAGTGGCGTGAGTGCTCTAAAATCTTTTGGTGTCAAAATGTCATACCATTTGCTTTGCGAAAGGACGGTATGAATCATTAAAATATTAATGTAGACAAGGCGATTTTGGAATAAATGACGTAACCGACAAGTTCCACTTTAAGGCTGTAATACAGAGAAAGCCTGCTTATAGAGCCGAAACACCGCCCGACCCTATCTGAAGATATAATCCAATCGTAAAAGACCGTACCCAGTCTGATCATCCCTTCCGTAGGGTCCCACATCCTCTGTATGGAGGCATATGATATCCCTGACTTGATCGGGTTCTAATTCGGGATATTTTAGAAGAACTAAGCCGGCAGCAGCAGACACCTGGGCAGCAGCTAGAGAAGTGCCATTATATTCCTTGTAAGAGCTGTCCAGAGTAAATGCATATACCTTGGAGGGTGCAACAAGATCAACTTCCGCACCCGAATTTGAATATATTGCCCGAGCTTTGTCCTCTGTTACGCCACCAATTGCCAAAACCGAGGGATATGCAGCCGGATACCCAACAGAAATTGATTGGTTCCCAATCGACGCAACCACTAAAACCCTCTTACTCTCGGCATATTCCACAGCTTTTCTCAAATTGAAAGAATCCACATAGGTTTCAATGGATAGATTAATGATATTTGCACCTCTTCGTACCGCTTGGTAAATCCCTTCTGTAATATTATCTGTGCTACAGGTACCGTTCCCTTTCACTGCCTTGATGGGTATAATCCGCAAATTTGCCGGGCAATGCGCATACCAAAAAAATGATGATATAAGGCTTGATATTTGAGTACCATGGCCATTATCATCAGTGGGTTTATCGTTTTCTACTAAGTTAACTCCATTAGTTATAAACTTGCTCAATAATGGGTTATTTAAATCGATACCTGTATCAATGATACCGATTGTAACCATCTTGTCAGAAGAAATGTTGACCTTATCCAACCCCACCATCTTGTATACACTCAAGTTGCTGTGCAAATAATCCTGTTCCATACTCCATAAATATTCCCGTGAAAGGGCGTAATTATATAATACAAGGTAAATTATGAATACTACTGATTTATACAAATAACTTCGTTTCATGAAATTGCTTATCTCCTCCAGCCTCATTTGTCGGTAGATTTATAGGGTATGAAATCCTTCTTTTCAATATAACCTGTAAAGCCACCTGCCCCGGTCACATAATAGAAGGACTTTTTCAAGATTGGATCTTCAGCTTCGCCCTGGATGGTTACTACATGTTCATCAAAATTTTCCCCCTCTCTTATCTTAAACTGATCGTCATAAATTTTTGCGCCTTTTTGTACAACCCCTTCACGAGACTTTGCTGGGTCATACTCCATGAGGAACTCATCCTTCACCCACCGATCACCTGTAGTTGCCGCATCATTCAGTACAAATTCCACGTTATACCAGTTGTGATACTTCCGTTTCACGGTCACAGCTTGGCCTTCTTGAAGGCTATAAGTATCTGTATACTTTAAATCGGTCTTCTCTGGAATCAGATATAGGTATGTAAACTCTTTAACCAGCATCAACTCAGGTACATTTTCCTCAATATTCAAGGCCTCCTTGGAAAGATACCAAGCCGGTAGCCACCCGGAAATTTTATCTGAATATATTTTCACATAAATCCCCTTTACTTCTTCAACCAAGTATTCCTTATCTTTTTCCGTAAAATTGTATGCATCAGCAGTTGACGCTTCTGGCCTGCTTTTTAGTTGGAACATCCCTGCTATTTTGATCTTGTCACCGACCTTTATACCATATGTATTGTTTTCTGGTGTATTTAGTGTGGTGTTGCTTTGTGAAATGCCTTTGGTAGAATTATTTTGTATGGAATCCTCTGAAGTACTATTTACTGAAGTTGTATTAGTTTTATTATTTTCAGATGTGTTTTCGGGGGGGTAAGCTGTCCTTTCAGGAAGGTTCTGCTTGTCAATCGTCCTGTTGCAGCCCGTCAGGGCTATCATAGCTATAAGGATTATTATTGCAAACCTGTTTTTCATTCTCAGCCTCCTAGAATTTAGATATAGGCACACTGTTGAAATAGTGCGCCTATATCATTACAGCACATTTACTATTTATGTAATACATAATACCCGGAAAGCTCGGAAAGGCTCCTACTGTATAATTTAGCTTTATCTTGACTTCCGCTTGTAGTAGATTCACGTGTATAATATCCAATTATTGTACTGCCACTAAAATAAGGATAATCATACATTACCACATGATCGCCAGGTTTATCAAAGATACACCCGGATGAAAGATTATTCCAGGTACCTACTGTAAAATAATAATATAGTCCAGTTGTGTTATATTTATAACCCAACCTATATGCTACAGAAATAAACCCGCTACAATCAACTCCTGCAGTACTATTTACCCATTCCTCGTTTTCATAACGAATATTACCAGCCGTTTTGCCTTTAGATAATGCAGTTGAATATGAATCCCATCCACATGCAGATACATCTCCATGTGCACCGCCCCAACAATATGGTATACCCGTTTGAGAGCTAGTACCAGATAGATTTTCTAAATGATCAGGTGATTGTGTATAGTTAGGGATATAGGGCGTTTTCATTGTCGAGGCATTGAAAGTCCAGCTATAATTTATCATTGGTGATGTATTAGCATATGCTGTGTAACCATCTACATCAGCAATCGATACTTCCTCATTAGTACTTATATCCTTTGGGTTAATTTCTGATATGAGTTTTACATCAATATTGGTGCGGTCTTTGGTGCTAAATGCAAGTTTGTATATATCTGCGGTATCCTTTTTCAGTACCAACTGATATGCATCGCCGGCTTTCGAATAGTAAACAAACTTATGGGGAACTTTATAGTCATAATTACTATTTACCGGAAGAGCAAGTGCAGTTGCCATCTTGATACTATTATAGTATTTCTCCAGCTTAGTTTCAACATAAACGCTATTTCCCAGCAAAGCCTCGCTTTTTAAGATTATGGCTTCATTTTGTTTTGTAGTGAAAACCGGATAAGTATCAGCTGGCGTATAGGTATATTTGATGTTTATTTTCTGAAGATCCGAATACAATTCCAGGTTTTTACCGTTTAAATTCTCCTTAAAGCCATCCATGTTTTCTTTCATCTTTCCGGTTCTTATATCAAAATCGAACCCACTTTTCCTTGACCGGATCAATACATTGTCATCGTTATCCTTGAACAGACCTATAGCAATATGATCCTCTTCCTTAACATCCATCTTTTGTTTATTGAGTATAACTCCATTCTTATATTCTAGAACATCGCCGACATAATTTATTACTATAAAACTATCAGGACCGCTTGTTTCAATATCAAGAAACTCTTTTAGTTCATCGGGCAGTTGGTAAGTTTTTATCGGCTCCCCAGCCTTATTAAATTCCTCAACTTGGTTGTCAATAGTATCTAGGATAAGAATATTCCCATTGGCCTCCACCGCAAAGCTTTCCGGCCCACGCTTTTCTATATCCTCAATATTTGGAGTGTAAGCTATCTTTCCGTCACCTATACCTATAGGAAGAGAAACAATCTTTTGATAGTCATTTGCCATTACGTCTGAAGCAGCAAAAATTCTCACTGAACAAAAAATCATTATAAGAGTTACAAGAAGAACCCAAAATCTTTTCAATTGTCTCTTACTCATATTACACATCTCCTTAAAGTTTAATTGTTTTACGAATTTTCTTCTCTTTGTTTTGACCATCATCCTATCTTATTCGTCCTTGGGCGTACTTGTTTCCGGTAACCGATCAATGCCTTCCTTCTCATAAAATTACGGGTGTATACAAAAATGGTTGTTTTATGTTTGTAATAACATTTTTCACTTCCCTCGAATTAACTCTCGTTTACTTTAAGTCTCTTGATTTTTCATAGTTTTTCGCTTTGATTTGGTTAAGCCTTTCCTTTGGATAATGCATAATTGCTCCAAAGAATATTTATTAAGTCTGTGCATATATATTATCATACATAATATAGATATAATGTCGTAATATGTTACCATTATAAATATCTGTGTTCAAATTTGTACTTACAAAAAATCGAAATAATAAATATATAATCTTTTTGGTCTATAATTCGAATGAAAAAGAAAAGAATATAATGAGCAATTAATATCATATTTACATTATTGTAATAGATTGGTCTGGCAAGATTTTAACATTGAACAAAAAATAATAATATAATTTTCTCCAATTCAAGTATTTTGTGGTTTAGGCTTACAACCTCTGTATCATTAAGTATACCTTTTGCAATTCTCTCACACTGGGAACAGTAAACCCAACACAGCTTATAAGAGCATTGCAACATGGAGGAAAACCAACAATGTTAGGCAAGGCTATTGGAGAATTTGGGCGTATATTCAAAACTAAACACAACCTTACCTATATTAATGATAAAGCGTTCAGGCGCAAGATATTGACACAGCCTTGCAAGAGGATTGATTATTTAAGAAAGTTTCAAAAATAACATGGGAATAAGTGGTATTATGTTACGGTTTTCTGTTCCATTACTACACAGACCCCTATTATTGGAACATAGAGTTGCGGCGGCAGGTTATCTCAGAACCTTCCGAATCACCCTCATTAAGTTCAACCCTGCAAACTTCTCAATGAAGCCGTCGCTGTAATTGAGCCGGGCAAGCCGTTCAAAAAGCACAGGCAGCAGATGTGTGCTGTCAAGTCCGTCCGGGGCTGTTTCGATACCGTCATAATCCGTGCCTAAACCGATATGATCCTCTCCGGTAACTGAACTGATATGTTCGATATGCTTTATTACATCGTCTATGGTGGCTTTCGGAGAATTGTTGAGGAAATGGGTGTAAAAGTTAACGCCTACTACTCCGCCGTTGTTTTTTACAGCCATTAGCTGCGAGTCACTCAGATTCCTGGGATTGTCACAGACGGCTCGCGCATTCGAATGTGATGCAATGACGGGTTTTGTGGCCAGAGCCATGACGTCATTAAAGCTGGCTTCACAAAGATGTGAAACGTCTACAAGCATGCCGAGACGTTCCATTTCTGAGACCACCTCCCGGCCAAATACAGAAAGCCCGCCGCCGCGAATCTCTTCGGCTCCGTCTGCAAGCAGGTTCCTGCGGTTCCATGCAAGCAGCATGCTTCTGACTCCGAGCCTGTATAACTGCCTTAGCACGGATAATTCACCGTTCAGGCACTCCCCTCCCTCTATCGAGAGCAGAGCGGCAACCTTTCCTTCTGAAATTGCGTTGTCAATTTCCCTGGAATCAAGACATACCTTGATTTTGTCAGGATATTTTTCCTCAGCATTATAAACCTGGTCGATTATCGATAATACTTTCGTCAGTTCGTTGTTTCTGAACTGTACGGGATATGCGAAGGCAGCGAAGAACTGCAGTCGATCTCGTGTTTCATAAAGCTTTTTCAGGTTCAATTGAAAATCGTTCTCATAAAAATCGGCACCGGACTCCAGTACGGATAGTGCCGTATCGCAATGGGCGTCTGTTATCAGCATCAGAAAGCACTCCTTATAAGGTTTATATTTTTTAGTACGAACTCGTCATTAATATTTTTGCCTGTAACTTCAACAATATCAAAGCGCATGTTTTGCTCACCCATATCCCTGTATTTAAGATAAGACCATGCAAGCGAGCGTATTTTCTGCCTTTTGGCATACCCGACTGCCTCGGCTGGAGTACCGAAAAGGTCGCCGGTCCTTGTCTTAACCTCGACAAAGCATATATATTCCTTCTCAGCCGCAATGATGTCTACTTCGCCGAACCTGCCAGACCTGTAATTCCTCTCAAGTATACTGAAGCCTTGTTTAACCAGGTAATCGGCAGCCAGCTGTTCACCCACGCTGCCGAATTCTCTTTTATTCATTGATCTCTCCTCTTTTGGTGAGCCTGCTGTATGAATCATCAAGGCTGCTAACAAATACGAGAATCTGGGCAATGACCTCATACAGCTCCCGGGGTATTTCATCGCCTACGTGCAGGTAATTGAGTGTATGGGCCAGCTTTGCGTCTTCGTATAAAGGCACGTCGTTTTCCTTTGCCTTTTCTATGATCCTGTCTGCGACTTCACCTTTGCCGAGTGCAACTATCTCCGGAGCGCCACCTTTTTCGGGGTCATACCTGAGAGCGGCCGCCTCTTTTACTTTTTTTCTGTCCATACTTAAGCACCTGCCTCTTACTGCCCAGTCTTTTTTATGGCGGTCAGATACGAAAATCCACCCTGCCCTTGTATCCCTGTTCCATCTCCTCAAGCAGTCTTTCCTGTTTTATGGGAGTCGCAGGTTCATCGATTACTTTGAACCTGATACCGGTCAGTTTGTATCCGAGGTCTGAAAGGCCATTATAAAGGTCCTTTGTATATTCCTTGATATAATCGTTTATCTCCTGCTTTTCGGTCCTTAATTGTATGCCGATATTCCGCCCTTTCACATCTATAAGCGTTTCGACCCGCCCGAGGTTTTCAGTGTCCAGCGAAATGAACATAACGGTATTGTTCGGATCGATTTTCTTTTTGTTCCGCTGTTTTTTCATTATATAAAGCTCGGCGGTGGTATTATTGTCCGAGATTTTGACGGGTATCTGATAATACGTAAGACCGCCCGAATTAAGCTGATCGATCAGCCTTATGGTATCGCTGATCATATTTGCCGCATTCGAGATGATATCTGCTTTTGTCCCGATTAAATCCGATGCATGCGCGGCGGCTTTTACTGTCTCGAGCCTGCTGCCAAGCTCGTTGTACAATTTATTGACCTCAAGCTCGGAGGCGAGCTTGTCTGAATCCGTGCTGACAAATACTTCTTTGACTGCTTTATTCATCTTCGAAAAAGCATCGGAGGCTGAATTGGC
>Ga0207800_1000425_pt1 | contig 12320 bp, 10 predicted proteins | sample LuqExpMetageno11_FD_187769 | JGI IMG/M metagenome (GOLD analysis project Ga0207800, IMG submission 187769) | Tropical forest soil microbial communities from Luquillo Experimental Forest, Puerto Rico - Sample 11 (SPAdes) | ecosystem: Environmental > Terrestrial > Soil > Tropical forest ...
CGCGGCCGGTGGCGTAACTGCTACCGTTGCGCGACGGACACGATTCGCCGCCACCTTTCATAAGCTGATGAATTGAAATTGACGAATCAGGACGTCCGTGACGCACTGCTGACTTGAATTCCGTCACACGGGCCGGTCGTTAGCCGACCCGTCTAACGAGGTTCCTCCCGCGTGGCGTTTAGACTGGGCGGCCGCAAGGCCGCCCCCTTTGTTCGGCGCTGCTGACAAGTGCTTCAATAGCAGTACCGTCGGGGCACGCGGTGATAGCTACCGTCGCCGTAGCGCATCCAACAACGGCCGTCATACCAGTAATAACCGCCCGACCGCGGCTCCAATTGCGAACCCAGCATTGCGCCGGCCGCTGCGCCGATGATGCCGCCGGCAACGGCGCCGCCGGCCCTGCCGGTCGCAGCGCCGCCAATGATCGCGCCGGCCGTGCCGCCCAACAGTGCGCCGCCCAAGGTGTTGTTCTGCGCCGCCGCCGGCTGAATTGGGACCGCTATCGCAATCGCGAGCAATGCGACGGCCGTAGTGGTTCTTGTCATGAGAAGACCCCTTGTCCCCAGACATCTTATGTGACCCGAAGGAACTTTTCAATTTAGTGGCTGAAGTGCAGCATCACGATGATACGGACGTTGGTACGCAAAGTCCGTCGCTCGGGTCGACGATGCCTACTTCGTTGACCAGCATAGTTTGCGAAGGCGGTGATGGACTGGATCAACACCAATTGATATCGCGAATAGGTTACAAACTTTGCTACCCGCAGCTCTTCACCCACCTCAAGCGGCGCAGCGAGGAAGCTCAGGCGGCCACGCTAGAGTTCGGCAAGGAAGACTCTAAACGCTGGCTTAAGGTGCTCAACGACTATTGGCTGGGTATTAAGAAGTATCTATGCGGTGATCAGATCACCATCGCAGATTATTTCGCGGTTGGCCTAGTGACCGTCAAGTGAGCTTTTTCCCTGGTAAGGATCCGGCCGCCGGCGATGCCTACGCCTGCGACGCTATCGCGCATGTGGTGGTGCCGCGTACAGTCGATCTTGGCGACGGCTTCTCGGTGCGGCGCGCGCTGCCCTCAGCGCGTTCGCGCATGGTTGGGCCTTTTATCTTCTTCGACCATTTCGGGCCGGCGGAATTCCGTGCCGGCAACGGGCTCGACGTGCGGCCGCACCCGCATATCGGGCTCGCCACTGTCACCTACCTATTCGACGGCGAGATCATGCACCGCGACAGCCTCGGCACCGCGGTGGCGATCCGCCCTGGCGAGGTCAATTGGATGACCGCTGGGCGCGGCATCGTGCATTCCGAGCGCACCGGCGCCGAGAAGCGCGCAAGCGGCGGCGCGATCCACGGGCTACAGATGTGGGTGGCGCTCCCGGCGGCGAAGGAAGAGATCGAGCCGGCCTTTGCGCATCACGAGAGCGACGAATTTCCCCTGGTCAATGACGGCGGCGCCTTCGCGCGAGTCGTCGTCGGCTCGCTTTACGGCGAAACTTCGCCGGTACCGACTGTGCACGAGGCCTTCTTCGGCAATATTGCGCTCCGCCCAGGGGTGAGTCTGCCGCTCGATTCGGCTTACGAGGAGCGCGCGCTGTATGTGGTGGAGGGCACGGTCGATATCGCCGGCGACAAGTTCGCACCCGGACAGCTCGTGGTGTTCAAGCCGGGAGACCGGGCGACGATCAGCGCCGCGACCGACGCGCATTTCGTCATCCTCGGCGGCGCGCCGATGGATGGCCCGCGCCACATCTGGTGGAACTTCGTCTCCTCGCGCAAGGAACGCATCGAGCAGGCTAAGGCGGAATGGAAAGCTGGCCACTTCGGCAAGGTGCCAGGCGACGAGATTGAATTCATCCCGCTGCCGGAGCAGTGAGCCCTATTTTTTCGGCAAATCAAGCCGAATGTGTAGTTCGCGCAATTGCTTCGGCGTCGCTTCCGAGGGCGCGCCCATCATTAGATCCTCGGCCCGCTGGTTCATTGGGAACAGCACTACCTCACGCAGGTTTTCCTCGCCGGCGAGCAGCATGACGATGCGGTCGATGCCGGGGGCGATGCCACCATGCGGGGGCGCGCCGAGCGAGAGGGCGTGCAACATGCCGCCGAACTTTTTCTCAAGGACGTCTTCAGAATAGCCGGCGATTGCGAAGGCCTTCTTCATTACCTCGGGGCGATGATTGCGGATGGCGCCAGACGACAATTCGACGCCGTTGCAAACAATGTCGTACTGGATCGCCTTGATTGATAGGATCTTCTCCTGGTCCCCGGGGTCAAGTGCGAGGAATTCTTCAACACCTAAGTTTGGCATCGAGAATGGGTTGTGCGAGAAGTCGACCCGCTTCTCCTCCTCATTCCACTCGTACATGGGGAAGTCAACAATCCAGCAGAACTCGAAACGGTCCTCGGCGATGAGGCCGAGTTCCTGCGCAAGCTTGGTGCGTGCGGGGCCAGCAAATTTGACGAAGTCCCTCGGCTTGCCGGCGACAAAGAAGCAGGCATCGCCGACGCCGAGGCCCATCTGATCGGCGATCTGCTTGGTGCGTTCGGGTCCGATGTTCTTGGCCAGTGGTCCCGCACCGCTCTCTTCACTTTCGCGCCAGAATATGTAGCCGAGGCCGGGTTGCGCCTCGCCCTGCGCCCATGAATTCATACGGTCGCAGAAGGCGCGGTTGCCCCCGTTCGGAGCCGGGATCGCCCAGACGGCATTGCCGGGCGTCTCAAGAATCTTGGCAAAGATCTTGAACCCGGAGTCGCGGAAGGCCTCGCTCACGTCCTGCATCACCAACGGGTTACGCAGGTCCGGCTTGTCGGTACCGTACTTCGCCAGCGCTTCGGCGTATGGAATGAGCGGAAACTTTGCCGTCACCGTCTTGCCGTTACTGAATTCCTCGAACACGCCGCGGATCACCGGCTCGACAGCGTCGAACACGTCCTGCTGGGTGACAAAGCTCATCTCCAGGTCGAGCTGATAGAACTCTCCGGGGGAGCGGTCGGCGCGCGCGTCCTCGTCGCGGAAACATGGCGCGATCTGGAAATAGCGGTCGAAACCAGCAACCATGATGAGCTGCTTGAACTGCTGCGGCGCTTGCGGCAGCGCGTAGAACTTGCCCGGATGCAGGCGCGACGGCACTAGATAGTCGCGCGCGCCTTCTGGCGATGAGGCGGTGAGAATCGGTGTCTGGAATTCGAAGAAGCCTGCCTCCTTCATGCGGCGGCGAATCGAGTCGATCACCTGCCCGCGCAGCATGATGTTGTTATGCAGGTGCTCGCGACGCAGATCGAGGAAGCGGTATTCGAGGCGGATCTCTTCGGGATATTCCTGCTCGCCGAAGACTGGCATCGGAAGCTCGGCGGCCGCGCCCAGTACCTCGACCTCGTCGATATAGACCTCCACCTTTCCGGTCGGCAGCTCGAGGTTAACAGTACCCTCGGGACGCCGGCGCACCTTGCCGTCGATGCGCACCACCCACTCCGAACGCAACGTCTCGGCCAGCTTGAACGCCTTGCTGTCAGGATCGGCCACCACCTGCGTGATGCCGTAATGGTCGCGGAGGTCAATGAACAGCACGCCGCCATGGTCGCGAATGCGGTGGCACCAGCCGGACAAGCGCACGACCTTGCTGATGTCGCCCTCGCGCAGGGACCCGCAGGTCTGGGAACGATAGCGATGCATGAAAACGCGTTTCCGGCCGAATTAAACGTCGAGTGAGGCGCGCGAAAAGCGCATGGGGGGTCGGCTTTGTCAAGGCAAGCGGCCTCGACAGGTCCAGGGACGATCTGCACACTGAATACCGCAATCCCGGACGATCAATGCCAAAAGCAAAACACTCAAAAAATGCTACTTCCGCGGCCGTCGAGATGACCGCGGCCGAAGCGACGGTGGCCACGCTGATGGCGCATGGACTTAATACCATCTACGCACTGCCGGGCGTGCATAACGACCACCTGTTCGACGCCATCCAGCGTGCCGGCGACCGCCTGCGCGTGGTACACACCCGTCATGAGCAAGGCGCCGCCTATATGGCGGTGGGTGCGGCGCTCGCGACCGGCAAGCCACAGGCCTATGCGGTGGTCCCCGGCCCCGGCTTGCTCAATTCCGGCGCCGCGCTGCTCACAGCCTACGGCATGAACGCGCCTGTGCTGGCACTGATCGGACAGATTCCAGCGGATGCCATCGGCGGCGGCTTCGGGCATCTGCACGAGATCCGCGACCAGTCCGGCATCCTCTCGTGCCTCGTTGATCATTACGCCCGTATCAAGGGACCGGTGGACGCTTCCGCTAACATTGCCAAGGCAATGCGCTCGATGCGCGAAGGCCGCCCCGGCCCGGCGGCGGTCGAATGCGCCATCGACGTGTGGGGCCAGCGCGGCAAGATCGCCACGCTGACATTGCCGTTGCCAACGCGCGGACCGAAGATCAACGACAATGCAGTACGGCGCGCCGCCAAGCTACTTGGTCACGCCAAGCGAGTGCTAATCGTCGTTGGCGGCGGAGCACAGGATGCTTCGCTGGAAGTGACGCAGCTGTCTGCCCTGCTGCAGGCGCCTGTGCTCGGCTATCGGCGCGGGCGCGGCGTGCTCGACAGCCGCGACCCGTTCAGCGTGACGCTGCCGCTTGGCCGCGATCTGTGGGGTGAGGCCAATGCGGTGCTGGCGGTCGGCACGCGGCTATTCAATCCGATGACAATGTGGGGCGTAGACAAAGAACTACAGATCGTGCGCGTTGACGCCAACCCGGAAGAACCCGCGCGCCTACGCAAACCGAAAGTGGCGCTGATCGGCGACGCCGCGCCGATTCTGCGGCGGTTAATCGACGAGCTCGAAAAATACAATGTGCGCCGCGTCTCGCGCCGAGACGAGATGCTCGTGCGGCAGACCCAATGGCGGGCGCGCCTCAGCAAACTCGCGCCGCAACTTGCTTTCCTCGAAGCCATCCGTGCCGAGCTGCCGGACGAGGGCATCTACGTGGACGAGGTGACGCAGGTCGGCTTCGTTGCCCGCCTCGCCTTTCCGGTTTACAAGCCGCGCACGTTCCTCTCGCCCGGCTATCAGGATAATCTCGGCTGGGGCTATGCCACTGCGCTTGGCGCGCAGCATGCTCAGCCAGACCTGCCGGTCATTTCGATCAACGGCGACGGCGGCTTCCTATACACCGGCAACGAACTTGCCACTGCCATCCGCCACCGCATCCCCCTGGTCGCGATCGTGTTCGCCGACGGTGCGTTCGGCAATGTCCGGCGCATCCAGGAAGAGCAGTTCGGTAATCGGCTGATCGCCTGCGACCTCGCCAATCCAGATTTCGTCAAGTATGCACAAAGCTTTGGCGCCGCCGGACGTCGGGCGTGCAGCCCCAAGGAGTTGCGCACCGCCCTCAAGGCCGCGTTTGGGGCGCGCGAGCCCACGGTGATCGAGGTGCCGGTCGGCCCCATGCCCTCGCCGTGGGAATTCATCCATATGCAGCAAATTCGCGGCCTATAAGGCGGGTTGCCACAAGCGGCCCGGATCGGCTTAGTTTGTCGTCCTGACAATGGATTTGATCACCACGACAAACGAACTTGCTGCGGTTTGCGCACGGATGGCGAAGCATCCTTTCGTGACCGTCGATACCGAGTTCTTGCGCGAGACCACCTATTACCCGCTGCTTTGCGTGGTGCAGATGGCCTCGCCCGACGAAGCGGTGGTGATAGACGCGCTTGCCGATGGCATCGACCTGACGCCCTGGTTTGGGCTGATGAACAACGAAACGGTGATGAAGGTATTCCACGCCGCGCGGCAGGACATCGAGATAGTCTGGAACATGGGCAAGAAAATCCCGCATCCGATCTTCGACACCCAGGTTGCCGCCATGGTGCTCGGCTATGGTGCCTCGATTTCCTACGACCAACTGGTGCAGCGTATCACCAGCGACACGCTCGACAAGTCGCACCGCTTCACCGACTGGACGCGCCGGCCGCTGTCCGACGCACAGATCTCCTACGCGGTTTCCGACGTGACACATTTACGCGACGTCTATCTCAAGCTCGCTGCCGATCTCGCCAAACGAGAACGGACCAATTGGGTCGAGGCAGAGATGAACGTGCTCACTTCGCCTGACACCTATCGCTCCGATCCGGAACGCGCCTGGGAGCGGCTCAAAAGCCGCGTGCGCAGACCCAAGGAGCTAGCGGTGCTGATCGAGATCGGCGCTTGGCGCGAGCGCGAAGCGCAGATGCGCGACGTGCCGCGCTCCCGCGTACTCAAGGACGACGTTGTCGCGGATATCGCGGTGCAGGCGCCAACCACGCTCGAGCGGCTCGGCCATTTACGTTCATTGCCGAAAGGATTCGAGCGTTCCCGCTGGGGCGAGCAGATCATCGAGGCGGTCAAGCGCGGGCTCGAGCGCGATCCCAGAACGCTGCCGCGGCTCGAGCGCTTCCGCCCGGCGCCTAATGGTGCGGCCACCGTCGAGCTGCTTAAGGTGCTTCTGCGTATGACCGCCGAGCGGCATGGCGTCGCCGCCAAGATCATTGCCACCGTCGATGAGCTCGATCGCATCGCCGCCGACGACGAAGCCGACGTGCCGGCCCTGAGGGGCTGGCGGCGCGAATTGTTCGGAGAGAAGGCACTCGCACTCAAGCATGGCAAGCTAGCGCTGGCGGTTGATAAATACCGCGTGGTGACGGTGGATAGAGCTTAGTGCTCGATCCACGGCTCGCGGCCGACTAGGCGCGCGAGCTGGCGCAGCCGGTTGAACACCCGCTCGCTGCCGAGCCGGGCGTGGCGGCCCGGCAGAGTGAGAACCAGCTTGCCGCGCTTCACCTGGATCGGTGTGTTCGGCAGAACGCCGCCCTGCCCCGCCGTGAGAATGTAGGCAACCCGCATGGCGGCGCCAAGAACGCGCGCACGATCGAGCATGTGCGTAGTGGCAAGCTCGCGCAGGCGCGGCGACAGATCTTCTTCGCTCAAGCCAGCGTGACGGAAATAGACGGACAATGCGATATAGGCACGGCTCGGGTGATCGATCGCGACGAAGGCGCCGTGCGCGATGATGTTCATCGACTGCTCACCGCGATAGTCTGGGTGCGCGCGCCAACCGATATCGCCCAGCAGGCAGGCGGCATGGCGCAGGCGGCGCTCGTCGGCGCTTTCATCGAGTCCCGAGGACGACATGAAGCTGTCGGTCCATTCGATCAGTTCCATGCCGTGACGCGGCGAGCGCGAGCGCAGCACGTTGAGATCGGCCGCGGCCGAGATCAGCGGATCGCGCGCGCGTTCGCTCGGGTTAAGCAGCGAATAAAGGAGTCCCTCGCGCACGCCCAGCACCGAGATGATCACCTGATCCGGCTTGATGGAACGCACGAGGTGTTCCATGACCAGCGCGGCATATGCGAGCAGCGGCCGGCGGGCGGCGTTGACGACTTCGATCTTGGATAGCGTCTCGGTATCGACCCGGTGCACCAGCCGCGAGAACTCGAGCGCCTCGCGCGCCGAAATGCGATAATTGTGCATGACGTGGAACGGGTAGCCGGTCTGCCACATATGCAGCCGAGCGAGCGCACGCCAGGTCCCACCGACCGCGTAGAGTGTGCGGCCCTCGCCCACCTTCAGCATGTCGAGGTTCTCCAGGTAGTACTGGACGATCTTTTCCGCCTTCCTGAGCGACTTGCCCGTGAGATCCTGCAGCGCCAGTCCGCCGAGCGGCAGCGTTACACCGCCGCGCACGCGTGAGCCGTGAATGTCGATTAGTTCGAGCGAGCCGCCGCCGAGGTCGCCGACGATGCCGTCCGGCTTGTGAATACCGGACACGACGCCGAGGCCGGTGAGATGCGCCTCGCGTTTGCCCGACAGGATGGTGATCGGGGTGCAGCAAATGCGCTCGGCCTCTTCGGTGAAAGCGCGGCCGTTGCGCGCATCGCGGCAGGCCGCAGTGGCGATCGCCCAGATGCGGCGGACGTGTAACGTGTCGCATAGCGCGCGGAAACGCTTGAGGGTTTCGAGCGCGGTGTCAACAGCGTCCGGCGCCAAAAGACCAGTCGACTGCACTTGGCGACCGAGACCGGCGAGCACCTTTTCGTTGAAAATTGGCGTCGGCGCTCGCGTCAGCCCCTCGTAGATGACGAGGCGAATCGAGTTTGAGCCGATATCAATAACAGCTATCGGCGGCCCGTGGTCGAGCCGGCCCTTGACCGCGTTCATGATCGCAAGCGGATGACGGATGGAGCGCGAGCGCTTACGCGCCCTCGATGAGACGGCGTATAAGGCTCCGCGGCGACGACTCTTTGAGCGATTTCCCACGGCCCGACAGGCTCGGATTGGTCATGAAATACTTGTGGGCGTTGAATGGTTCCTCGCCCGGCGCGGCCTTTATGCGCATGGAACTGCCGTCCGGCAAGAGCGTCCAACTTTGCTCGTTATCCTTGAAGTTTGCGACCATGATCTGGCCGAGCACCTGCTCGTGCACGGTCGGATTGAGAATCGGGCACAGCGCCTCGACTCGGCGGTCCAGATTGCGCGGCATCATGTCGGCGGACGAGATGTATACCGCCGCCTCCGCATGCGGCAGGCCGTGACCGGCACCGAAGCAATAGATGCGGCCATGTTCGAGGAACCGGCCGACGATCGATTTTACGCGGATATTGTCCGACAGACCGGGCACGCTCGGTCGTAGGCAGCAGATGCCGCGCACCACCAGATCTATCTGCACGCCGGCGCCAGATGCTTCGTAAAGCGCGTCAATGATGCCAGGATCGACCAGCGCGTTCATCTTCATCCAAATCACCGCCGGCCTGCCTGCCCTAGCGTGGCCGATCTCCTGCTCTATGTGGTCGAGAATACGCTGGCGCAGGTTGATAGGTGAGATGGCGATCTGCTCGAGCTCGGCCGGCTCGGCATAGCCGGTGATGTAGTTGAAGATGCGGGCTACGTCGCGGCCGATCACCGCATCGGCGGTGAAAAAGGAAAGGTCAGTATAGATACGCGCCGTGACCGAATGATAATTGCCGGTGCCGGCATGCACGTAAGTAGCGAGCGCGCCCGCTTCGCGCCGCACGACCAATGACAGCTTGGCGTGCGTTTTCAGTTCGATAAAGCCGTAAACAACCTGCGCGCCGGCGCGCTCGAGGTCGCGCGCCCAACGGATATTAGCCTCCTCGTCGAAGCGTGCCTTGAGTTCGATCAGCGCGGTGACCGACTTGCCGGCCTCGGCAGCCTCGACCAGCGTCTTCACGATCGGCGACTCCGCCGACGTGCGATAGAGCGTCTGCTTGATCGTGATCACGTCGGGATCGCGTGCGGCCTGCTGCAGGAACTGCACCACGACGTCGAAGGATTCATAAGGATGGTGGACGATCAAGTCTTTCTGCCGTATAGCGGCGAAGCAGTCGCCGCCATGATCGCGGATGCGCTCGGGATAGCGGGGATTGTAAGGCACGAATTCGAGATCGGGGCGATCGAGCTTGGTAAGCTGCGAGAGATCATTGAGCGCCAGCACGCCGTCGACCATGAACACTTCATCGTCGCTGACCGCGAGCGCGCGCTGCACGAAGCCGCATAGCTCGCTCGACATCGAGGCACTCAGTTCGAGGCGGATTACCGAACCGCGCCGGCGCTGTTTGAGCGCCGTCTCGAACAGCCGCACCAGATCCTCGGCCTCTTCTTCGATTTCGACTTCGGAGTCACGGATGGCACGGAAGGCACCGTGGCCCTTGACCGTGTAGCCCGGAAACAACCGGCCGATGAACAGCACGGTCGCCGCCTCAAGCGTGATCAGGCGAATTCCTTTCGTGCTTGGCAGCCTGATAAAGCGCTCGATCTTCTGTGGCATGCGGATCAGCGCGTTCATTGCCTTGCCGTCGCGCACGCGCGCGAGCTGCAGCGCGATCGAGAAGGCAAGGTTCGGAATGAACGGGAACGGATGCGCGGGATCAATGGCGAGCGGCGTCAAGAGCGGGAAGACGTGGGTAAGGAAGCGTTCCTCGAGCCAGGAACGCTCGAATTTCGTCAGGTCGGCGCCGCCGACCAGCGTGACATCGGCGGCGGCGAGCTCCAGCCGCAACTCGATCCAGCGCTGCTGCTGATCATAAGCGAGGCTCGCGACCGCTTCGCCGATGCGCGCGAGCTGCTCGCTCGGCGTCAAGCCATCGGGGCTGCGCGTTGTGATACCCTGACGCACCTGTCCCTTCAGGCCGGCGACGCGCACCATGAAAAATTCGTCGAGGTTGTTGGCCGAGATTGACAGGAAGCGTACCCGCTCGAGCAGCGGATGGCTCTCGTTGGCGGCCTCGTCCAGGACGCGGCGATTGAAATGCAGCCAAGACAGTTCGCGATTGATGAACCTTTGCGGCTTCGCGGTTAGGCCCTCTGCCGACGCACGAGCGGCGGCATTCGGGTCGCCGAACGAAGCGATTTCATCAACTGGTGCAATAGCTTGTGCTCGATCTGCCATCGTAAGTGAAGCCTGAAAGGCCGAATCCCTAGCCAAGAAAATGGCCGCTGGATGACAGTTCGCGCCAGCTGGCGCGTTTCGTCAAGTAAACGTCACCGATGTCGTTAAGCGGAAATTTCACGGAAAAGCTTGGCGGCAAGTGCCCGGGTTATTGGGCGATGTTGGCGCATCGCCTCCTCATCGAGCCGAGCGACCGCCGTGCGCGCGCCGACGAACGAACGCTCGATGCGGTTGGCGACATAGTTCACCAGTGCATCGTCAACGTTGAGCTGCCGGTCGGCGGCAAGCTTTACAATCAGCGAGCGCAGCAGCGAATCGTCGGGCGCTGCGAGTGAAACGCTGGGAATCGCCCGCATGCGTGACGCAAGATCATGGATCGCCACCGGAAATGTGGTCAAAGGCGAGCGCGAGGTGATGAGCATATAGGCGCCCTGCTCACGCGCGAGATTAACGAGATGAAACAGCGCACGCTCGTCGAGTCCGGCAAAGGCCAGATCCTCCAGCACCAGCGCGCCGGTGGCCAAGGCCGTCGGCAATCCGCTCTCCTCCAGCAATTTCGCCGTCAGCACGCGCGCGCCGGTCGCCTTCGCCCAAATTGCGGCAAGATGGCTCTTGCCGCAGCCTTCCGGGCCGATCAGTGCCACGATGCGGTCCGGCCAATCCGGCCAGCGCTCGATGAGCGTAAGTGCCGCGATATTCGAGGGACCGATCAAGAAGTCCTCGCGCGCGAAACTTTCGGCGTGATCGAGCGCGAGTACCAGTTGACGCGGAATGACCGAACTTTGCATGCCTCTTAACCTGAGTCACCGGTGTAGAGCGCACTCTCGCTATAGCGTTGCAAGCCAAAGCGCACTAGCACGCCGATCGTTGCAGCGGACCAAGAGGCCGACGAAGCCGAACACATAGCCAAAGGCAAGAAGCGCGAGCCAGAACAGCACCTGCCGCTCGGAAGGCATGCCGACCTCGGCCGCCTCGGGACGCGGACGGGTTCGTGCGCGCTGGCTCACGGTCCGGTCGTTGCGCTGTTCATGTGACGCACCCACTCGGCCACGTAGGCGCCGACCGAAAGCAAGGTCAGGGCCGCAACCAGCCCCATCAATACCAGCTTGAGCGTATCTACCTGGATGGCGAAGCCGAGCGAGCCGAGCACTACACAAGCAAACAGGATCTGCGCCACTGTATTGAGCTTGGAGACCACAAGAGGCCGGATCTTAAGCGGACTGCCGATCAGCCAGGCTAGTAGGATTCCACCGACGATCAAGATATCGCGCGAGACTACCAAGATCACCAGCCAGCCCGGGATAAAGCCGTTTATGCCGAGGCTGAGATAGATCGAGACGATCAGAGCCTTGTCGGCGAGCGGGTCGAGGTAGGAGCCGAGTTCGCTGGTCATGTGAAAGCGCTTGGCGAGGAAGCCGTCGACGGCGTCACTCGCCCCGGCCGCCAGGAACAGCACGAAGGCAATCCACATCGCGCCCGATGCGATCGCCCAAACCACGAACGGCACCAGCAAAATGCGCCCCAGCGTTATGAGGTTTGGAATACTCAAGCACAGTCCCGGCGTGAAGTGGTCCGATCCGACCCGGAATTGTAGCAATTGCGGCAGAGTATAACGGCGCGCGCACCATTGCGCGACGTGCGTTTTCAACGTAGGACCGCCGTCATGGCAGACAAGAAGCGCGGGCTCACTTACGCGCAGGTCGGTGTCGATATTGATGCTGGCAACCGGATGGTAGAGCTGATCAAGCCGTTGGTGCGCACCACCAAGCGCGCCGGGGCGGACGCGGAAATCGGCGGCTTCGGCGGCCTTTTCGACCTCAAGCGCTGTGGCTTCAGCGACCCGGTGCTGGTGGCGGCCACGGACGGCGTCGGCACCAAAGTCAAGATTGCTATCGAGACCG
>Ga0207800_1000427_pt1 | contig 12318 bp, 9 predicted proteins | sample LuqExpMetageno11_FD_187769 | JGI IMG/M metagenome (GOLD analysis project Ga0207800, IMG submission 187769) | Tropical forest soil microbial communities from Luquillo Experimental Forest, Puerto Rico - Sample 11 (SPAdes) | ecosystem: Environmental > Terrestrial > Soil > Tropical forest ...
TCCGAAAACTTTCTTCGGATATTCTCTGCCCGGATGATCTTTCCATCCTTGTGGATCTAATAAATTCCCATGATGTGGTAGTAATGGGAATGGGGGTAGGAAGAGCAATGGAAACCCTAGAAACCGTCCGGAAAATCCTACCTTTTTGCAGGAAAGCCGTTCTTGATGCCGATGCCCTCTCAGCCCTCTCAGGCACTATCTTTGAAAGCCTTGCAGGCAATTGCGAACTGATAGTAACTCCACACGCCGGAGAATTTGCTCGTTTGAGAAATCTGGAAACCCCAAACAGCGAGGAGGCCCGTATTAAAGCCGTCAGGGAATTTTCGGAGGAAAAAGGGATTGTAACACTTCTCAAAGGAAAAATCGATATTATCTCTGATGGAAAACAGATCTTGCTTAACAGGACAGGAAACGCAGGCATGACAGTAGGAGGCACAGGAGACGTCCTTGCAGGTCTTACAGGATCGTTTTTTTCCAGAAATCCCGCATTTCTTGCGGCATCCTGTGCTGCATATATTAATGGAGCAGCAGGGGATCTTGCTTTTGAAAAGGCAGGAAACGGACTGCTTGCAACAGATATTATAGAAAACATCCCTCAAATAATTAAAGAAGCCGATATAGGGTAAAAGAGAGAAAAGTGGTCTCTAAAGAATTCAATCTGGCTCTGGAATTCAATATTAGGTTTAAATTCACATTAGGATTAATGAAAAAGTGTAACTAATACTATTATGCCGAAAATATTATCGAAACATTCTAAATACATATAATGGGGAGGTAATTTGTATGGTACAGGGAATTGAAAGGAAGATTGAGCTGGAAATCGAAAGAAACAGAATAAGATTTACGATTTTTCACGGAGAAGACGAACAGGTCATAAAACTCAACCTTGAAGAAGCCAGCGAGCTTGAAAAAGAGCTAGAAAAAGTGCTTGAAGACTATTCACAAAGAAAGCATATCAGAATTTGAAGTATACAAAAAGAAATTGGTGAAGTAGAGAAAGGAAATGAAAACTTAGGGCTTGATTCAAACCGAAAAGGAAAAATGCGGTGATTTAGTGGAGAAGGAATTTACTCATATCGAATCCGGTAGAGCGCGCATGGTTAACATCAGTGAAAAAACTGATGTTCCTAGATTGGCGCGGGCTGCAGGAGAAATAATACTTTCCGGGGAGACTATAGAGAAGATAAAAACTGGAAATGTTGAGAAGGGAAATGTGTTTGCAACTGCTCGAGTTGCAGCTATACTTGCGATTAAAAAGACCCCGGAAATAATCCCAATGTGTCATCAGATTCCAATTACTGCCATAGATGTGGATTTTGAAATAGGAGAAAAACTAATTTCGGTTGAGGTAGAAGTCCGAACTGTCGGGAAAACAGGAGTTGAGATGGAAGCCCTCACTGGAGTTTCAGCAGCGCTGCTGACGATCTGGGATATGGTGAAATCAGTGGAAAAAGATGAGAGTGGGAATTATCCCAATACTTCAATACAAAATATCAGGGTGCTCGAAAAGCTTAAAGGGTAAAGCCAAGGTAAACCCACAAAAAATAAGCTTTTTAAAGGATGGGATATATCAAGACGGCAGACTGAGGTATATATCTTGAAGATCATAGGTGGACCAGCATCACAATTACTTGCCAGTCGCACTGCTCGGGCTTTAGGAACAGAGCCTGCACTTTGCGAGTTTAATCGCTTCCCTGACGGAGAACTTTATCTCCGGATCGCTGAAGAGACCGAAAACGAGAATGTAACCCTTATCCAGAGCACGCCCACCGATTCGGACCTTGTTTCCCTGCTCCAGCTTATCGATGCCTGTGAAGGGGCAAGAGAGCTCAATGTCGTGATTCCATATATGGGATATGCCAGACAGGATAAGAAATTCAAATCAGGAGAGCCGATTAGTGCTCGTGTAATTGCCCGATGTGTCAGGGCTGACAGGATCTTTACAGTAAACATCCACGAAAAAAGTGTGCTTGAACATTTCCCTGGCCCAGCATACAACCTTGACGCAGCTAAATTGGTTGGGAAACATATTGCAAGTCTTGGCCTAGGAAACCCTCTTTTGCTTGCTCCAGATTCCGGAGCAGAAGGACTTATAAAGAATGTATCGTCGGGCTTGGGCTTTGATTACGATCACCTGGAGAAAACGAGACTGAGCGGAGATACGGTCGTAATCAAGACAAAGAATCTTGATGTAACAGGAAGACAAGTTGTCCTTGTCGATGATATGATCGCAACTGGTGGAACAATGGCCGAATCTATAAGGATGCTGAGAGCTCAGGGAGCGGCAGACGTTTACATTGCCTGCATACATCCTGTACTTGCAAGGAACGCAGTTTTAAGACTCTTTAATGCCGGTGTAAAGGACATAATCGGAACAGATACTCTTGAAAAAGCTGAGAGTAGGTTGAGTGTTGCCCCCCTTATTGCAGATGCCCTCAAAGGGATCTGATAAAATATTTGAATTTTTATTACCGTTAACTATTTTTTATATTCTGTTATCTTTAGTACTATGACCCTTCCAGAAGTCTGCCCACTTGATGAAAGTCAGATATGCAAAGGGCGGGAGTGCCATCTCTTCTGCCTGGAGTGGAGAACAAAAGAACCTACCTGCCTTATAGGCTACAGTACAACAAGCAAAGTTAAATCCGGAAAAACTGGCCGCAATAAAGATACTTATGCTGAGGAAACTTTCCGTAAATTAGGTAGAACCCCCCACTCTAAAAGAAAAAATGTCTCTGAAAAAGGAGACTGGACCCCCACAAGGCTCATAGAAAACTCTCCAAAAAGACCTGTAGAAAGGAAAGAAGAAAGTTTTGCTCAGAGCTGGCCTTTCCAGGAAGTAGCTGTAAGGAAGCCTGATCCAAAGCCTGAAGAAGATTACGAAGAAAAGCTAAAAGAAAGGTGTACTGCTGTTGAGGCCGAAAAAGCTTCCATGCGCCTGGAATCCAGATTAAAAAAAGAAATGCCTGAACAGAATCAAGTTATATATGCAAAGACACGGCCAAAAATCCATGAAAACCCAAGAGCTTCGGAAAAAGTCATTTCAAGAGATAAGCACACGACAATCTTCGCAGCCTTTGACACCGATAAAAAAGAAAACTCTTATCTATCAGAGAAAGAAGAAAAAGCAAAAAAGTCCCCTGAAAACAGGGAAAAACGTACGAAATTTGATGAAGTGATGAAACTAGATCTTCCTGATACTCATGATGAGGATTTCTGGAGCTAATTACCTTATTCCCGAAAAAATGGCTTAGACATATAGATATATAATTAGACGTTCAGGTAAAGAATCTCTCAGCTGTGAAGGAAATAAATTCATTTAATTTATTCCGGTGTTCCTGAAGCGAATCTGCTAGGCTCTTTTAAAAAGCCCGCTACACCGGATTTTAAGGCATTCATTATGGTTATTAACCATGAGCATAAGGAATATATGGAAATCAATTGCACGCCTTGAGAGGGGCTTTTGATATCATAAGACTCTCTTTTTTCATGTTGTTTAACTTTCATTTTGTATGCCCGGGAAGAAAACAAAAAGGATATGATGATTCAGGATGGACCGCCAGACATACCAGATAATATACAGTTCACTACACGATTTTAAAGATGTTTTCCGCCTTTCGGAGGAATATTCTAAACCAGTAGGCGTGCTTGCAACAATTCTCAATCAGAAAGTTGTGAAAAAGACGAGATTCAAACACAGGAAGGTTTACTCCAGAGAGAATGAACTTTTTTTAAAATGGAAGCAAGGACGTACAATTCTTGATCTTGCAGAATATACAGGCTTTCCTCCGACCCTTATGGCATCACTCATTATGAAAAACTGTGAAATCTCCAAGAAAAGTATAAACTGGCTTTTCAAAAATGTGAATTTAATCGAAAACCGGCGTCTTAGAAAGGAAGTCAAAAAAGCCCTTGAGGTGGATCATTTTTTCTCTCCTCACGCTCACGAGATGCAGTGTAAGAAAGGAGAGATGGGAGAAGCAGTTATCCAGAAATGGCTCGATGATAGGGAAATTTCGTACTGCACCGAAGCAGATATCCGGGCTAAAGGAGAAGGTAAAACTCCGGATTTCGTCCTGGCAAATCCTATATGTATAGACAATCTCATGGTCAGCTGGATTGAAAGCAAAGCCCTCTTCGGAGACGATTTCGAACACGAGCATTATTCGAAGAAACAGTTTCGAGAGTATGCAGGTATCTTTGGAGAAGGCATGGTTGTCTACTGGTACGGTTACCTTGAAGGTCTCCCTGCTGAGGGCTACCTTGTGAAGAATTACAGCTTTTTTGAAGAATACAAAGATGAAATTGACGAGCTATTTAATTATCTGGTATACTGGTGAACCGCAAGCCTTTTCAAAAAAGGCTTGAGCGAAAACCCCTCGCAATGTTTAGATTTGATAGTCTTATCCCCAAACCCTATTGGCGTGATCAACCGGCGCAACGGTTGCGGCACAACGATTTTAAAGCTTTACAATAGATGACATATTGGTAATGGGGTCTTTTTCTACCTGGAATACGTGGTCTGCCGAATCTATAAGGGACTCGTCGTGGGAGACTACAATAATCTGACCTACCCCTATGTTGCGCATCATGTCTATGAGTTTTAAAAGCTGTTTTATATGTCCGCGGTCAAGAAAAACTGTGGGTTCGTCAAGGATCATGGGTGGAAGCCCATCTGCTCTGTCTCCACCAAAGCCTAGAGCAAGAAGCCTATAAATTGCACAGCGCAGGATAAGGTTAAAAATCGCACGTTCACCCCCACTAAGGAGTTTAGGTTCAAGGGGAGTGCCATCTTTTCTGTAAATTGTAAGGTTGTATTCTGGATCGAGTTCTATATGGGAATAGGCATTGTTTGCGTACATGAAGCTGAACATTTCATTCACAAGGGTGGAAAGGGCCCCTATATTTCTTGCCCGCATATCAGCCCGAACACGCATATACATGCTCTCAAGCTCCTCGGCATTGCTAGATACGGCTTCGAGATACAGCTGTCTGTTTTCAAGAGCTTTGAGTTCGTCTTTTAACTCATTGCGGCGTTTTAAGCTATTCTCGACCATACCGACTTCTTTTAAGAGTGCATCTTTCGCAGCCATCATTTGTCGGATTTTTTCGGAAAGTCTTGTCTGATACTCTTCAAGTTGGGTACGCTTGAGCTGGAGATCTTCGAACTTATTCCCTTGCATCTTTTCTTCAAGCTGTTTTACCCTTTCGTTTTTCTCAAGGATCTCCCTGTCAAAGAAGCCGACTTTTTCTGTAAGGTTCCTGATTGAAGCCTCAAATTCGGAAATTTTGTACTTTATGTTATCCATGCGGAGCAAGTTTGCCTTGATTTTTTTTGCCTGCAAGAGAAGCTTTTCGTTCTCTTCATGAGCTTTTTTTGCCAGGTCTTCTTTTTTCCGCAGGACTTCAAGTTCAATTTCCAGAGCTTTGAGTTTTTCCTTTTCCAGAATCTCCCTCTCAGTAAGCCTTTTTAATTTCTCATTGAGTTCTCCAAGCCTCTGCCCATAAGTTTCAATCAACGCAAGAGAAGTTCTTATTTTCCCGTTCAGTGCTTCAATTTCCGAAGTATTTTCAGCAAGCTTCTTCTCAAAGGTTTTTGCCTCTCGAAGAGCTTTTTCACTTTCACTGTGGGCTTTTTGAGCCGCTTCCTCCCAGCCTTGCAGAGCTTTAATATCAGGAAGAAGTTGGCCCATTTTGGTTTCTAGTTCCTGCTTTTGTTTATTAAAGCCTTCGAGTTTAAGGGAATCTTCCTCATTCCGGGTTCTATGAATCGCTATTCTTTCTTGCAAGTCTTTTGCTTTATTCTTGAGTTTTTCAGTTTCCAGATCGTAATCCGAAATCCGTTTCTCCAGCTTTTTTGCATCCTTGAGCCGGTTAAGTTTCTTCTCAATTTCAGCCTGCTGGAGCTTTATATCGAGATGCTCTGCTGTAAGCTTTTCTTTCTTCTGTTCGGAGTTTTCGGTTGCGCATGCAATCTCAGAACCTTTAAGTTCCTGTCCACAGGTAGGGCATTTTCCTTCAGCAAGCAGTTGCCGGTTTTTACGGAGAACTTTATCAAGCTCTCTGAGGGTAGCTTCAAGCTCTTTTTCCCTCCCATGCAGCCTGTTTTTATTTTCAAGCAGAAGTTCGCTAAGAGATTCCAAGTCCCCTAGCTGTTCTCCGGTAAAGCCAAGGCCCTTTAATCCTGCAGAAGCTTCAGATTTTTGCTCTTTGACTCCCAGAACTGCTTTTTCGTTCTCTTTGAGTTCTTCCTCAAGAATTTCAATCTCGGTTTTACCTTTCCGAACTGCGACCCTGTAATTTTGAAGTTCCTTATCAAGCGTGAGAAGATTTATGTTACCAGTTTCTTTTTCTTTGAAGGCAAGGGCAAGCTTTGTTGTGGCTTCATTCTTCCGTTCGTGCAGAAGACTTTCTTTTTCTTCCAGCTCCTTTATAAATAAATGAATCTCAGAAGTTTCCCCGAAACCTGCACTTTCTTTGAGCTTTTTATTTTCTTCCTCGATTCTCAGTATACCTTTCCTGTTTTCTTCAATTTCCTCATTTGTAGCCCCGATATCCGCTCTGCACTGTATATAAATATTTTCAGTTTCAGCCTTTTCTGTTTCGAGGTCGCTTAAAGCCTGAGTATGAACCTCTTCTTCCTTTAGGAGGAGAGCAAGTTCTTTTGAGATCCCATTTCCCTTTTCTCGGGCAAGAAACTCCTCTTTTTCCTGCCGCAAACTTAGAGTCTCAATATCCAGGTCTCCAAAGCCGCATTCTTTTCGGATAAAATCATTTTCTTCTTTCAGTCCGAGAAGAACCTGTCTTTGTTCGTGGGCTTCCCCTGAGAATACTTCTTTTTCCCGGATGCAGCCAGCTTTGTTTTCCTGGGATTTAGCAAGAGCCTGCTTTAGACTATAGATTTCTTGGAGACGTTCCCTGTGCTCTGCAATCATCAAGTCGAATTTTTCTTTCTGGGCAGTTGCTGCCTCTTTATTTCCATTAAACTTTTTTAAGACATCATCGCTTTCTTTTATCTTCTGCCTGAGCCCATTTAATACAGAGTGAGGTTCTGTACTCTCAATTCCCTCAATTTCGGCTTTTACCCCAGAAAGGCTGTTAGTGGTGTCCCTTTGAAGCCTTCTGACAGCCGTTTTTGCACTGCCTGCTCTTTCCCTGTACTCTTCGAGCTTTCCAAGCTGCAATAACCCGTCAATCATACGCTGCCGGTCTTTTGGTTTTGCGTTGATAAGTACATCAATTTCACCCTGCCTGATATAAGCGCAATTTCTGTACGCCTCTTCATCCATATTCAGAAGGGAGCAAACCTCTTCATAAGTCCGTGTAGCCTGATCAACAATACTTTCCCCATCAGAATAGAGCACGCATTTAGAATTCGAAGCGTTCTCACTTTTAGGAGAATACCTGAAAGCCTGTTCTATAAGATAATCCTGCCCTAAATGCTCAAAACCCAGGTTTATTTTTGCATTCTCAGCCCCTTTGAAGATTACATCCGCAAGTACGAAATCCTTTGAGAGAATTTTGCTCCCGAAAAGCCCCATAAAACAAGCTTCAAGCAGGCTGGACTTCCCGCTTCCATTCACTCCGGAAATAACTGTAACTCCGTCCTCAAATGTAAAATCCAGTTTTTTGTAACTCCGGATGTTTTCGATATACAGGTTTTTGAGCTTCACAGGTAATCACCAAGGTTATACTGTCGAGGTACGACAGTTTTTCCTTTTCCTTTTTTCTGTCCCGCTTTCCCTGTTTTTCCTAACTCCGTAGTTCTGGAAGGTTTTTCCTCCGGCAGCTTCCCAACTTTGCCTGATGTCTCCTTTTCAGGTTTGTCTTCAGCCCTTAGCTCAGACAGCTTTCGAATCTCCTTCTCAGGCTCGCTTTCAGGTTTAATTTCAAGTTTAATTTCAGGCTCGTTATCTTTGTTCTTCCAAAGCTTGATCCCAGCTTCTGGAACTTTTTCCGGAGTCTTAGGAGCTTCCTGCGTGAAATCCGATTCTATTGGAGATATAGATTCATTAAACAGCTTTGCTGATCCTGAATCTAGTAGCTCAAGAGATTCTGGATTCGATGGCCATTGAGAGGTTGATCCGGATAATCCAGAACCGTCCAGGCTGCCAGCTGAAGCTTCAGGACTCTTTTTGTCGGTATTCTCAATTCCGTTTGAAGTCCTCAGAACTCCGGAAAGTTCAGTAATTTCAAGATTTCCAGTAATTACCCTGGAAGGCATAGATTTCCCCGCAAATCCAGCTTCTCCAAAAAGTTCAGCTTTCGATGAAAATTCAATTTCTGTGGCTGGTAAGATATTCTCAGCAGGTCCAACTTCATCATTGGATTTTACTGTTTCAAGCTCCATAACTCCGGCAGCTGTAGCAGAACTAGTCGAGTTGGCAGCAGGGTAAGTAGGGCTAACAGGACTCTCGATCCTGAAGTCAGGACTTTTAAAGTCCATAGTTTTAGTCTCGATGAGCTTTGAAAGCCGGCATTCGATCTCTTCATCCACCCTTGACCTTGAGATATTCGGGCTCCGGACAATTTCATCAACAATAAGCCCACCATCGTTTAAGCTCATTTTCCTAATCTCGTTTGCAACGGCATGGTCAGGATCGGAAAAGGAGACTTTTAAAATTTCCTCTGGAATAGATTCTTTCATCCTAAGATCTTTAACCTTTGGCACGAGAGCTCCTTTTTTGAGTAGGTATTCTTCAAGCTCACTGAAGGACAGAACTGCTTCCGAATTCCCAAAAATTTCTAGAAATACTACGGATTCAGGAATCTCTTCAAGATATTCGTTTACTGCAGAAAAAATCTGTTCATAGGGCTTATCTTCCTCGGTCAACTCTACCCGAATGGAAAGGAATTTTCGGGTAGGAATCGTACGCTTGCTAATCTCAAGCCCTTTTTCAGAAATAGTGATGATATTATAGGAACGGGCTTCCTTTTCAGAATTACTATTCCGTTCCGTACTGCCAGGGTAAGTAATCCAGGTTTCTCCGGTCTTATTTTTAGTTATTGAATGTTCGTGGTAATCGCCGAGAAGAACAGCATCAACCATGAAAGGAAGGTTTTCAAGCACCTCGTCACAGTCCCAGTCAGCATATGGAAAAGGACTCATTATCTGGTGCATTACAAGCAAATTCCAGCAATTTTCCGTAGAAGAAGGAGTAGAAAGGGGGGAAAGGGTAAAATCAGGAGCTTCAAACCCTGTATAGTCAAATATAGGAATTTTTGATTTGGGGACACTGTCTATCCCGTAAATGGCTACATTGTCTACCATAAGCGGTTTTTTTCCAAGCCTTTTCGCAAGCCCCATTTCCTCAAAAAGGTCGAGCCATTGAGTATTCTGCTTGCTCTCATGGTTTCCAACAATTCCAAAAAAGGGTATGTCAGCCACCTTCAACCGGGAAAGGATATTCATTGTCTCAAGAAGATCTTCAAGGGTCGGATTCCTCGAATCAAAAAGGTCTCCTGCATGCACTACGGCATCAACCTGCATCTCAACTGCATCGTTTACAACAAGCTCGAAGGCTGCAAAAAAATCATTTCTCCGGGCCTCGCTGTGGTACTGCCTGTATCCCAGATGCGTATCTGCAGTATGGAGTATCCTTATTTCCCTGGCCATAGTTTTATCAGTCTCTAATTTTTACCCTATAAGGCTCTCTATATTAGTAATTAACTCATTTCCATAGAAACATGTCCCGGCAGAATGAGAAAATTAACATCTTTGACACTGTAATATTGACTAATTGACATAAACCTGACGTAAAAACAAAGGATAAACTACCGACGGCCAGCAGTTACAGTCAGCAATTAAGATGTTAATTACAGAGAAACGAATTTATCACACAACGCAGGCTACTCATTTAGAATTCTTCTTTCCAATCTTGCCTTTTGAACAATCAGGCGTTTTTCTGATGGTGAGAATAGGATGAATGACATTAATAAAATCTGATTTTGTGCTCATTTTCCCATTAGGTTCATAAATATTGGCTCAAATATATAATATTCAGGATATGTGGGTGTGCAGCCTGTATTATTTTTTTGCATTATCCGTTAGCGCTAATAATCAATTACAGGTTAAAAGCAAGTTAGGAGGGTTTCGGTATGGATCAAACCAATCAGACTAGCATTGACTTACTCGAACCAGCGACCAGAGCATTTGTAGAAAATGTGAACAAGCAGGGTGGAACTCCAATATACGAGCTTTCACCAAGAGACGCCCGTAAGGTTCTTTCTGATTTGCAGGCGGCTGAGGTAGCAAAATTACCCGCAGACATTGAAGACCTCGACCTTCCGGTTGGCCCTGGAGGACAGGTTTCTGTCAGGATAATAAGGCCAAAAGGAAGTAAAGAAAACCTGCCAGCTGTGATGTACTTTCATGGCGGCGGCTGGGTTCTTGGGGACAAAGGTACACATGATCGGTTAGTCAGGGAAATTGCAAGTGGAGCCAACGCTGCAGTCGTATTTGTCAATTTTACGCCAGCGCCTGAAGCGCAATACCCGACTCAGATCGAAGAGGCATATGCAGCGACAAAATACATCGCAGAAAATGGGAAAGATCTAAACCTGGATACTTCAAAATTAGTTCTAGCTGGCGACAGCGTAGGCGGAAATATGGTGACAGCTGTTCTCTTGCTGGCAAAAGAGAGGAGCGGCCCGAAAATAGCTTATCAGGTACTGTTTTATCCTGTTACCGATGCAAACTTCGATACACCTTCATATAAGCAGTTTGCAAACGGGATCTGGCTCACCCGTGAGGCAATGAAATGGTTTTGGGATAATTATTTACCCGACGAAGAAGCGCGCAAGCAACCGACAGCATCACCATTAAAAGCTTCGATTGATCAGCTCAAAGGACAACCGCCAGCACTTATTATTACCGATGAGAATGATGTCCTTCGTGATGAAGGTGAAGCCTATGCTCATAAGCTGATCCAGGCAGGTGTGAATGTCACAACCGTTCGATACCTTGGGACTATACACGATTTCGTAATGCTGAATGCCCTTGCGGGTACACCTGCAACTTGCAGCGCAGTCGGCCTGGTGAATGAGACTCTAATGAATATTTTTGGTAGGTCGTAATAAGACAACCACTTCTTTAATTTAATTTTTTAATTTTCTTCAGGGTCATGTGAAATATTTCAGCTAATTATATTACCCCTTATGATTATTTTTATAATTTTATCTCATTCCCGATTTTTATCGAGTAGGCAGCTTATAAATTTATACGTTGAATACTTATATCTTGTAAACCAGTATATGTAAATTCAGACCTTATTTATTCTGTATATAATTTAATTATCTCATACCCAGGAAGTCGACAGCTTGATCCGAACTAAGTTTTTCAAGTTTTTAACTTTCCTTCTTCTTTTTGCATTTGCTGCCGGATGTATAGATCCTGCCGTTACCGATAAAATCCCTGTTTTAGGTATGAACTCTGAAGAATTAGTAACAAATATGCATGACCTAATATCCAATGAAGTGAATAGCTCCGTGCCATCCGAAAAAGGATTAGAAGAACAAGATAAGATTGAGAAAAATAAGAGCACTGGAGACTTGGCCAATTCTATTTCTCCTGAGGTCCCAGATGTCCCAACATATACAGAGGAAAAATCAAATGTCGTCTATCCTCAGGAATACAGGAAATTGTCCCTAAACTTTCAAAGAGGTATTGGATCAGGAAATGAGAGAATCGTATCTGAAGTTTTTAATATAACTGGAAAGACCTCAGGATACAATATTAAAGACGCCTGTGATGTTTTTGATTATGTAAATCGACATTGGAAGTACCGTTATGAAGGTAATGCTGACTTTTTCTTTGGGGCCTCTCAAACTATAAATGAAGGTTATAAAGGAGATTGCGATGACTACTCTATAGTCATGTCATCCCTTTTAAAAAGCATGGGGTTCAATACAAGGATAGTTACCGTAACAAACGAGACTTCCGGGCATGCCTATCCTGAACTTTACATTGGGAGCAGTAAGGAAACTACACATAAAATTCTCAGGTATTTACAGGTCAGATATCCTTATGCCGAAAACATCTGGTACTCAAACAGGGAGCTTAAAGGTGGGGAGCTTCAATACTGGCTGAATTTTGACTGGAGCGGGTCAAATGGGTATAAGCATCCTGGAGGCGTATACTTTGAAGGAGCACAAGTAATTTACTATCCTTCTGGATTAATCGAATTCTGAATAACTCACACTGATTCTTCAAAGGTTGTTCGTCATTATGTGGTTGATGTTTTCATTATTACTTTTCCAGTGCTAGAAATCCGTATGTTTCGTGCATCAAGTATGCTATTAACCTTACTGAATTGTAAA
>Ga0207800_1000428_pt1 | contig 12300 bp, 11 predicted proteins | sample LuqExpMetageno11_FD_187769 | JGI IMG/M metagenome (GOLD analysis project Ga0207800, IMG submission 187769) | Tropical forest soil microbial communities from Luquillo Experimental Forest, Puerto Rico - Sample 11 (SPAdes) | ecosystem: Environmental > Terrestrial > Soil > Tropical forest ...
CACTACCGTTCAATGGTCAAAAAAGCTCTTGAGTCCCTCAAAGAAAGTGAATGAATTAAAAAGGAAAAATACAACAATGTTAAAGCGAGGGTAAAGCCTCCTTTAATTTTTTATATATAAATCAATTTTTAATTTTCAGCGACTTTTATTTCTTTTTTCCTTACACTTTTCCAGATAAATTCAAGTGGTTTAAATCACTTGAATAGGATGGCAAGGATATCAATATTATATTCCGTTTCGCTGCCCTTTTCACAATATCCGCATGATATATTTTTGAGTTGTCCAATTAACTGGCAGTATGTGATTATTTTCCTCATTAACTCTCTCAATATTAACTTACATCTGTTGTCTTAAAAACTTTTAACTTTTTGGCATTATTCCCATTGAGATTGTAAAAAATGTTCGCATTTGCCTTTGTTCCCTTTGTATTTTTGAATATTTTAATTTTTAACAACTAACTATTCCTTGGCTTATCTGCTTCTGTTTGTGGTAAAATTCTTAAGTAAAACTATAAACAATAACTCATTTAAAAGAGATTCCAAATATATTTATACATTTCAAAGACCATAACTGAATAAAAAAGATAATTTAAGTAAATCTATTGAATGTACTATTGAAACACTAAACTTATTGTAAATGTCATTACCAGATAAAGCTAAGAATAAAAATAAATTTGGTGGTCAAATGGGGATTGGAAAATCAATAATTCCTTTTTCTTTTTTTGTATTCATAGTTATCCAGTTATTTGCATTTTCTGATATTAATGTAGCCAGCGCCGCTTCAGATGAGCAGGAGATCAAAATTTTAATTGAGAATTTCAATGCACAGGATGTAAATGTCAAAGCGGATTCTGTAAGAGTCTTGGTTGAAGCTGGAGAGCCCGCAGTAGAACCTTTAATTCAGGCATTGGATTCCAAAGACCCGGAAATCCGCGAAAACGCGGCTATTACTCTTGGTAAGCTCAAAGATGAAAGAGCTATAGAGCCGCTCATCAAATTGTTGATGGATGAAGATTGGGAAGTTGAAAGTGCTGCAACTAATGCTCTTGTTGAAATAGGGAAACCTGTCGTAGAGCCTCTTATTAAGATCTTACAGGATGAAAACGAAGATGCTTTTCTCCAGACAAAAGTTATTGTAGTCCTTGCTGGAATAAAAGATGAAAGAGCAATTCCACCCATGATTCAGGCACTAAAAGAAAAACCAGAACTTGATGCAGATCTGGGTTATAACCTTGGTCTTATGGGTGAACCAGCTGTAGAGCCTTTGATCCAGTCTCTTAGCGATGAAAACCCTAAAGTTCGGGTGCGTGCAGCTGAGGCTCTCGGCAGAATCAGAGACAAGCGTGCGGTTGGACCGCTTACAGATGCCCTGAATGATAAGGATGAGACTGTTCGAATATTTGCAAAAATGGGACTTGAAAGTATTGAAGCTCAAAAGAAAAATACATTAATCGCTACTTATGGAAAAGAACGCGAATTCTATATTGAAGACCAGAAACGAGAATGGTTCGATCAACTCAATAAAATCTGCGGCCTTGCGAGAGACTCTATGGAACCCTACATGTATTCTAAAGGGGGGCTGGTTATTAGCTACGGCTGGGGAATCGAAAATCGCATAGAGGTAGGAATTCTGGAAGGCTCGGAAGTTAATAATTCTACTCTTGATAATATTTACAATATATTTGATCGAGCGGGAAAAGAGATCGGAGTTAATCATGTGCCTGTTGTATTCAACTATGAAGGATTTGTTCAAGTAGCTGAAGGACCTATACCAGCGGAAACCGAAGAAAATGGAAAAATTAGAAAAACAGGAGAAAATGAAAAAAATGACGAAACTAAAGAAATTAACGAGACTGAAAAAGTGGCAGAAAATTTACAGTCACCAGTTAGTATTCCGGGGTTCGGGGCAATGTTTTTTTTGTTAGAATTACTGATTTCAACCCTTATTGTAAACAGGCACTGATTTTAATATGATTCAAATTTTCTGGTGTGGGTTGAGGTATACATGCCCTGCGATAAAGAATTGAGACTGTTTCAAAACTACTTCCCATCCTTCTGAATCAATATTTTGAAATAGGGAACCACAAGCAATATGACTAAATGAAATACCTGTTTGTGGTCCAAAACATGAATAATCGGGATTTTGAAACCAGCTCATTCATTAATTTTCCGTTTGAGAAATATGTAACAAAAGAGGTTTTAATTACATTCAACGTAAAAACAGAGAAAGAGTTTTGGAAATACACAATTTAATTAAACTATCAGGAAAACCGCTTATTTTTTGAGTATGTATAGGGTAACATGAACTTTTCAGCTTTTCGCTAAAAAGAGCAGACGGCAGCCTGGAGGTTCGGTTTTCCTGCATGTTCGAGTTTATCAACTCTTAGCTCATCTGTAGAGGGTCTACCTTCATATATTCCCTGAGCACAGTTGTTGCATAACTTCCTTTTGGCAGCATGAACTCAAGCACGGCTTTTGATTTTCCCAGGTTCAGTTCATCTTCAGCAACTTTAAACTCTGGTTCAACCTGAAGGAGGATTTCCCGCCGAGTGCCTTTCGAACTCATCTCAGGCATCTTTTCGATATTAAAACCTTCTAGAAGGACCTTAAGCTCTTTGAGAACTTCCTGTTCTATCTCTCCCGGAATACCTGAAGCAAATTCCGTGTCGTAACCCGGAAGGGGAGCTGTTATAAAGGCTCGATTTCTCTTAATTAAGCGGTTCATGGCATTCACGGTTTTGGCTGTGACATTTTCGGTCTTTGAAGAATCTGGCAATCCTATCTCATTCTTAAAGCAGACAATATCGCCTTCTACAGCCTGATTTAAGGGAAGACCTTTTTCTATCCTGTGGCACAGAATTGTATTATATATGTAAGACTGGTAGCCGTGAACAAACATTCTATAAAGGTTTTTTGGGAGAACCAAAAAAGAGCCTGCAAAATCTTCAGGGTTTGCTATTAAATGGTTCATCATTGCTCTCTCATGCCCAAGACGGAGAGGATATGTTTTCAGGCCTTCCTTAAAATCACGGGTCTCTTTAACTAACTTGCGGGCTTCCTTTGTCTCTTCAGGCTCATCAGGGAAGGGCTCGGCAATATAGAGCATGGCCGCTTTTTCAAAATCTCCCTCGACAATGGCTTCTCCTACCAGATGAGTAACAGGGCGTACAGACCCAAAGCGCTGGATCCCAAAGAAGTTCGGGACGCCACCCTGAGTCGTAATCTCATTTGTAGTCTTTTCGAGCAGTTTTTCTGTTTCCTCATACGAGTGAGCTATATTCCGGATGGTAATTATGAAATTGTTTCCCCACAGGTCTCCGAGCTCTATGGACTTTCTAGAGCGACCCAACACTTTCAACTCTATGTCTTTTAAGTGTATCTTTTCAATTTCGGAGGCATCAACATCAAAAATGCTGATTTTTTGAGTGGTGAGTGCACGTTTGTCCTTTGTGCCTGCAACGCTGATTCGCTTCTGGCTTATTTGAAGAATTTTTGCGAGGGTCCGGGTCAGATGATGTGTATCCCAGTCGCTCTTTACTAATTCAAGAATAAGGTATTTCCCTTCATTTCCTTCACTCCGGTTCGTAACCTCTTTAACGACAAAATCCTCTACTTCCTGGCGAAGCTGTCCTCCGAGGCCATCGGTATCTGTAGAGTAAAGGTTTATTCCAATCTGTTTTTCTATTTTCGGCACTTGCATGGATAAAAAACACTCCTCTATTTGCATATCTGGCGAAATTACGAAGTCCGCCTGGGGTTAATGTCGATAGTTCTTACTTCACTCGTATCTACAAAAGTCCAGCTTTTGTATGTCTGATTTACGGTGACAGCCTTAATTTTTGCCGGGGCCGTTTTTCCGGGAAGCCCACCTGCATAAAGGCTTGAAGTCGGATCTAGCATCAACCAGGAACCATATTCGTCAGTTAGATAATTTACATCGACATTTCCGTAGTAAGCCCTGATTCCTTTGACTGAAGCATTTATCGCATCGGTTCCGTTACCTATATACACCGCAGCAAAGGCATGGCTGTTGGTTAGGTAAACTCGGGTTGTGCCTCCTACAGCTTCGACCATAGATGAAAGAAGAATTGCCTGATCTTCACAGTCTCCGGCTCCTATTCTCAGAGTAACGTTGGCAGGCTCCCAGACGTCGTTATCTCTTGGATCACTGACATATTTGACTTTATCTTTTACCATGTCAAAGAGGGCACAGACCTGATAAATATTGTATGCTCCTGGATATGAGCGAGCTACTTCGGCTGCCTTATTCCTTACATCAGGTTCGGCTGGCTCTACAAGCCGATTTACAGTTCCAAAGTAAGAAACAGGATTATATCTGTATACCGGAGCTGACTTTTCTGGCATTGGTTTCAAGTTTACAGTGAAGCTTTTTAGGGAGTATGCCTTGTACTCATGCCATTTTCCTTCTGAAGTCTCGGCAAGCAGCCATAGGACAATACTAAAACTGGCTTTTTCTTTTTCAGGGATTTTAATTGCGATTACTCCGAGATTTTGTTCTTCACCGGGAGCAAGCAAAACTCCACAATTCTCAGAATAAATTTGACTTTTGGAGGCATTAACCGAAACCCCATACTTATCAATAAAAATTTGATTTCTTCCTTGATTTTTGATACTGATTCTAATATAGCCAGTTCCTCCCTGATAAAATTCTGAGGCCTGGTAGTTGCTATCCAGGGAGAAACCAGGCTGCAATGGGGTTCTCCTAATAGGGATAAGTTCGCTTTCTCTCGGAGAATACGCGGGTATTGCCGGGAGAGTAAATAAAGCTGAGTCAGGAGTAAAAGCACTCTCTTGGTTTTCTGGATACAGTTCTGAGACTATATAATCTGTGATCTCACCTCCAAAATTCTTAATCGAATCCGAAGACAGTATCCCAGTAAGTGTAGCGAGTACAAGGCATATGCATAAAACAGCAATTATTGAGGCTGCCTCTTTTCCTGAAACCTCTGAAATCTTCATGATGTCCTCCTGAAGCGAGCACAGGCAGAACCTCTTTCTTGATAGGAGGAGCTATCTATAGATAGCATCTGCTCTGACTAATTTTAGTGCAGTCCTTACAACCCTTACTTCCAGGCATCCGGCACTTAAACAAGTTTAAGGTCCCGCGTAATTTTATCTATAAGTTCTTCCTTTGCCGGCCCTATCCCGAGCACTGTAACTGTTCCTGGCGGAATTTCCGTAAGCCCAGCATCCTGTATAAGAGCGGTAGGTAGTCCTTCTCTTCTTGCTTTTTCCTTAAGTTCATAAAGATCTTTAAGGGTGGAGACTTTCAGGACAATTTTTTTCTGCCCGCCTTCTTTCCATTTTTCAAGATCACCTTTGCTTGCCCACTCAGCAGCAGAAATGGCAGCGTGAGCAACCTGTACTGCAAACTTGCCTTTGGAAAGCTTCAGGTCGTCCCGCGTAACTATACACTGTTTATATTCACTCATCCTTTGCCTCGGGATTATTCAAGGTCCACCTATCTCTTAAATGTTTTCGATGAAGGTGTCCGGTCTTCTTTGTATAACCTTTATATTTACTCGGTTATCTGTACTGTTATTTCCCCATCCCCGAGTAAGTATTAAAAATCTAAGATCTTTCTAGAGGGTTACGATATTATAATTAAGTATTAGGCTGACATCATTTATAATTCTTTCACAAAATATTTTCTATGTATCCTATAATATGCTCTGCTGGATTTATCCCCCAAGCATCAAAAATGCCTTTTCCTGATGGTGTTCCATTGACCTCGAGAATTTGAGAATTCCCTTCATTTCGGTTTGAATCAGTATTAACATTTTTATTTATATTCTCAATCAAACCTTCTATAATATCAACACCTGCAAAAGTTGTGCCCACTGCCGTAGCAGCCTTTTCAGCAATCTCTTTTTGTTCTTCCGTAAGCACACATCTATCTGCACTGCCTCCCTGGCTCAAGTTGTTTACCCAGGAGCCAGATGCCGCCTTGCGATAAATGGCCCCTATAACCGTCCCGCCAATGACAAAGGCTCTAATGTCTCTTCCAGGATTCTCTATAAACTCCTGAATATACAGCATACCTCTCTCTTCAAGCAGCCTACTAAGAACTGCTTCAAGGGATGGGGATTCTACTTTTCTATCCGAAAACATAACTTCTCCATCTTTTACTCTTACAATATCTTTTCCCTTATACCCAAAAACAGGTTTTATAACGGCGCCTTTGAATCTTGATATTACCTTCAGGGCAGCCTCTACATTCTGCACTGCTACAGTTTCGGGTACAGGCAGTCCTGCTTTTGCCAGAAGATAAGAAGCATGATATTTATTTGCGGCATTCTGAATAGCTTCGGGAGAATTAACAACAGGGATTCCTTCAGCTTCAAGTTCTCGCAAGATATCAAATCTGAAAGAAACACCCTCAAACGTCCCTGCACCTGCATCCCTTACAATTATTGCGTCAAGGTCAGAGAGTTTTATATCTTCCACTTTAAAAATAGATGTTGACCTCTTGACTCCCGACTCGCCAGCTGCTGAATTCATGCTAACTTCTGCAGCCCTGAGATCCAGAACAAAAGGAGAAAAACCTTTTTCTCTCGTTGCAGCAGTAAGTGCCCTGGCTGTCCAGTCTTCCGGATCAGTGATTATAATCCCTACTTTTTTCATGGAGTATTATCGGGAGAATACCAGATCAAGTTTACGATAAGTAAATACAGCAGATGCGAAATGAAGCAAATTTTTAAGGTTTTTCAGGATTTCTTTGTGCAGTTCTTGATAATGGAATTGGTTTTTCAGTAAGCCTGGAGATTAGAGATTCTTTTATTTCTTTCTCTCAGTTTTGCTCAGTAAGAGCTTCAAGCCCCTGCTTTTTCCGGTATTCATTTATTGCGTTGTGGATTGCTTCCCTGGAAACGACTGAACACTCTAGCTTTCCTGGAGGCAAGCCTTCGAGAGCCTCAGCGACTGCCTCGTTAGTAAGATTCCAGGCTTCTTTGAGGGTCTTGCCTTTTATCAGTTCAGTTGCCATGCTGCTGGATGCAATTGCTGCCGCACAACCGAAAGTCTTGAACTTCACATCTTCAATCCGGTCATCCCGAATTTTCAGGAAGATCTTCATGTGGTCTCCATGAGGGTTTCCTGCTTCTCCAATGCCGTCAGCGTCTTCAATTTCCCCTACATTTCTCGGGTTCATAAAGTGGTCCATGACTTTTTTATTATACACAAAACTCCCCCTATTCTTAGATTATACGTTTTCTATTTACTTTTCACATGCATTTTTAGGTTTATAAAAAGGAGACATAGCTCTCAGCTTCCCTATGGTTTCAGGCAAGACTTCAAGTACATAATCAATATCTTCTTCGGAGTTTTCATCTCCAAGAGTCAGGCGAAGAGAACCTTGAGCTATTTCCGGAGGCAGCCCTATTGCCGTGAGAACATGCGAAGGATCAAGAGAACCTGAGGAACAGGCACTCCCTGTAGAACTGCAGATTCCCATCTCATCAAGCATGAGAAGCAGAGACTCGCCTTCTATATATTCAAAACTGAAATTCAGGTTATCTGAAAGACGCTTTTCTGGGTGACCATTAAGTCTGCAGTCAGTAACTTCCATGACTCTTGCAAGGAGGCGATCCCTCATTTTCTTCATCTTTTCATTATGCTTCTCAAGATTTCCTGTTGCAAGTTCTATTGCCTTTCCCAATCCTACAATACCTGCAACATTCTCGGTTCCTGCTCTTTTTTTGCGCTCCTGACCACCTCCGTGCATGTAATTATCTATTTCTGTCCCTTCCCGCAGATAGAGCGCTCCAATTCCCTTGGGTCCATAGAACTTATGAGCGGAGAGGGAAAGCATGTCAACATTCCTGTCTTTCTTTTTCATCTCAAAGGGAATTTTACCAATTATCTGAACGGCATCGGTATGGAAGGGAATCTCATGTTCTCTTGCGATCTCACCTATTTCATGAATTGGCTCTATTGTTCCGATCTCATTGTTCGCATACATCACCGAGATCAGGATAGTATCATCTCTAATTGCAGTCTCAACATCTGCAGGGTTTACAAGCCCATAAGTATCTACAGGCAGGTAGGTCACATCAAAACCCTGGGTCTCTAGGTACTTACAGGGATAGAGTACAGCATGATGTTCAATTGGCGTGGTAATGATATGTTTTCCCTTCTTTCTACTGGCAAAGGCTGTTCCTTTAATAGCCCAGTTATCTGACTCGGTTCCTCCTGAGGTGAAATATAACTCCTCAGGATTAGTACCCAGAGCCTTTGCAAGTTGCTCACGGGCGGTTTCGACTGCCTCTTTAGCTTCTCTCCCTATTGAATATAGGGAAGAAGGGTTTCCAAAACGTTCTTTCAAAAAAGGCAGCATAGCTTCAACCACTTCAGGTTTTGTGAAGGTAGTGGCTGCGTGGTCCATGTAAACAAAGCGCTTTTCTCCCATTAGAACCCCTTTATTAAATAGGGGTTTACGCAATATGAATTTATTGCACACTAGCTTTATGGATTTTTTCCTGGTAAGGCTTTTAAAACGGTTTCATAAAAGAGCGCCTGAATGATACAGCTGATCCTGGCTTGCTGTTAGACAACTGGTCAGATCAGTAGTTATGGATAAGATCACTTCAGTTAGCGGACTTGCCAGTAATCCTGTTTTTGCTATATTTTTTCCGTTTTCTGATAAGGAATAAACTTATTTTTTATTGAAGACAGAAAACACAAGATTTTTTAAACAAAAAATTATATATATAGGACTTTTGTAGTCCTATTTCAATCAGGGAGGGAAAAACGACTTTGCTGAAGCAATTCTCAATTATTCTGAGCATTTATTTCCTGGGTGAACTGATACAGAAAGCTTTAAGGCTGCCAATTCCGGGCAATGTTCTAGGAATGCTCATTCTTTTCTTTAGTCTGTATACAGGCGTAATTAAACTTAATATGATAGACAAAATAAGTGATTTTTTGCTAGAGAACATGGCTTTTTTCTTTCTTCCCGCAGGGGCCAGTCTTATAACCTGTTTTGCTCTGCTTGAAGGAAAGTTAACTGCTATTGTTGCAATTTCCCTTATTTCCACTCTTGTAATACTGGCTGTGACAGGGCTTACTGTGGAACTTGTTCAAAGGTTCTTCAGGAGAAAACCGGTAGAAATAGCCTGTCGTATAGAAAATAAAGGCGATAAAGGTAATAATAACGGATCTGGAAATAATGCAAAAAGGGTGAATGTCTGTGAGAATAGGGTAGAAGAGGTGAACTGAAATTGCAGACCGATTTTTTGAATGGTTTTGTCAATATGCCCCTATTTGGAATCTTACTCTCTTTAATAGCTTTCCAGATAAGCACACTATTGTATAGGAAGACCCATCTTTCGATTCTTAACCCTCTGCTTGTGGCTTCTGTACTTGTAATGTTTTTCCTCATATTCTTTGGAATCAATTATGAGACTTACAACCTTGGAGGAAATTATATTTCTTTCTTCCTCGGGCCGGCAACTGTTGTTCTTGCAGTGCCTCTATATAAGAAGATCCGTCTCTTGAAAAGTAATGCTCTTCCTATCCTTGCAGGAATAATTGCAGGCTGCATAGCCGGATTTCAAGTATTCTTGCTCTTTCTAGGCTATTAGGGCTTGATGACGCTATAAGCAGATCTCTTGCTCCTAAATCCGTAACTACTCCTATAGGAATTGAAATTTCAAAACAGATAGGTGGCCTGCCTGCAATAACGGTAGCTGCGATCGTATTTACTGGAATAATAGGTGCTATTTTGGGTCCGTTTATCTGTCGATGCTTCCGAATAAAAGATAAAGTTGCAGTTGGAGTCGCAATCGGCACTGCATCTCATGCGCTTGGAACAACAAGGGCAATAGAACTTGGAGAAACCGAAGGGGCAATGAGTGGACTTGCAATAGGAATTGCAGGCTTGATTACAGTTTTTCTGATTCCGTTGCTGCTTTATGTTTTCAAGTTTATATCCTAAATGGCAAACGGCTTATATATTAGATAAAATTTCTAGTTTGGAATGCAAATATTTATACTTTAGCCGCTATTTCCATAGCATTTCTCAGGCTACCGGAAACTTGTGTACATTCTCGTTTCCCACTGCCTGTTCTGTATCTTTTTTCTTATTAATCCTTTTTGCCATTTCCACATAGATTTCCCTGATCTGGGGTATAAGCATGGAGAACCCTACTATATCGGACATAAAGCCCGGAGTTAAAAGGGCAAAGCTGCCAATTAGCACAAAGAATCCATGCAGAAGTTCATTTCCGGGCATATATCCCCTGCTCATTGCTTCCCGGATCTCTCGGAGCACACGTAAGCCTTGGGACTTTGCCAGATAAGCTCCAAGGCTTGCAGTTATCAGGATAATAAGCACGGTGTTTAAAGCTCCAATCATTCCACCTATCTTGATGAGCAGGGAAAGCTCAATAACCGGGATAACCAGGAAAATCGATAAGAGTTTAAAGAACATACTGATCATTTTTCAAGATTTGGATATTTATTAGTACTGATTCATACTTATTAAAATTATCAAATATATTTTCACTAACTTAAATACAATTTTAAATTCACAGTGAAAATCTAACCTTTCTTTACATATTTTCTTTTTATTATCTTCTTAAAGCTCTTTGGAAAATAGAGAGCTTTTTTAAATAAAACTTAATCTGTAATTACTTAATACACGTAGGATTGGCGCATATATCAAAGCATTAATAATCCAGAGGCAACATATCTTACGTGGGCTGTCATATGAAAATTACAGAGTTGAAAGAAAATATTTTAATTAGTGAGTGGCTGGACAATCTTAACGCCGCAGCTAACACCGAGGAGACTTACCTGCATGCGATGCAGGCTTTTATTGATTTCACAGGGATGACGCCTGAAGAGTTAATTGACGAAGCCGAAACAGAAAGCAGGCTTGGTATTCTCATGCGCCATCGAAAAATAAAACGGCATTTTATTGGTTTTCGAAAGTATTTGCAGGACAAAGGACTAGCCGACTTTTCAGTGAAATCCAGGATGACCGGTGTTCGAAGTTTTTATAATTCTTTTGAACTAGAGCTTCCAAAACTTCAGGGTGAGAAACGAAAGGCACGTGTAAAAGAGGGAAATAAAACAATTCCAAAAAAAGAGGATTTACAGGAAGCATTAAAGGTATGTGACCCACTTGAAAAAGCGGTTTTGCTTGTAGGCGTTTCAAGCGGACTTGCTTCAAATGAAATTTCCAATCTCACAATTGACCAATTTAAGAATGGTTTCGATGTAAATACAGGCATTACAACATTGGAAATAACCCGAGGGAAAACCGGCGTCGACCACGTGACATACATGAGTCCCGAAGCCTCCGCCGCAGTAATAGAGTACTTGAAATTTCGTGAAAGAGGTGCTAAGGCTGCCACGACTCGAAGGGAAAAGCAGCTCGAAAAACAAAAAATTATTTCAGGAGACGGTTACCTTTTTATTTTGCGTCAGTTCTCAGATGAATTTTTGGTGACACATGATGATAAGATAAGACAATTAACAAGGGACTCGATTCAGAAATTATTTAGATCAATCGCGGATAAAGCAAATAAAAACACAAAATGTGGAATTTATAACTTCATTAGATCGCATACCATGCGTAAATATTTTAATTCTGTTTTATTAAATGCAGGTTGTGATTCTTTCCACAGTGAGTTTTTCATGGGACATGCTTTGGACGACACACGGGGGGCGTATTTCCGTGCCTCACCTGATAAACTAAAGGAAGTTTATAAGAAGTATATTCCCTATTTAACGATTCAAAAAGAGTTAGATTTATCGGAAAGCCCGGAATACCAAGCTATTAAATCGGAAAACGACATATTAAGGGCTGAAACGGCAAAACATATTGTCGAACGACAAGAAATTATTAATCTGAAAAACGAGGTTGCGAAAGGAACAATTGAACGCGAGGAATTAAACGCTCTACGTAACGAAATAGATGCACTATACAGGGAAATTCGAACCACCCCAGAGGGCTATAAAGTCGGAACCAGACTGGTTCAAAAAATTCATCCTCATCGACTCATATTACAGCCGGATGACGGAACGGAGGTCGATCCTGAGCTGTGACCTCTCCCAAAATGCCAGTAATCAAAAAGCTTATATTTCCCAAAGACATAGTAAAAAATAAGTAACGTAAAAATTACACAAAGTCAAAGCACTCTGAAAATTCGAAAAACACTAACGGCCGTATGCCACATTTACTGCTCTTTTTATATAATCGGAGATATTACTCTGTAGAAAGTTTTAAATAGTTTAAGCGCCTATATAATAGTAAGTAGTACCTGTAGGTACGTCA
>Ga0207800_1000432_pt1 | contig 12210 bp, 12 predicted proteins | sample LuqExpMetageno11_FD_187769 | JGI IMG/M metagenome (GOLD analysis project Ga0207800, IMG submission 187769) | Tropical forest soil microbial communities from Luquillo Experimental Forest, Puerto Rico - Sample 11 (SPAdes) | ecosystem: Environmental > Terrestrial > Soil > Tropical forest ...
TCATAACATTATCGATGTCAAAAAAGCCGGAGCGACCGTTACCCTGGACTTTAATGCAAAACCCAATACGGAGACTTATGTCAGGATCGGTAAATTGAAGATTAATAAAAAGGTAAAGGAATCAGTTAATTTTAATGTAAAAGGATCACAGGGTGTGAATAAGCAGGTAAATGTAAGAAGCGCTTATTATAATTCCTACTTTGGTAAAGTAAATTATCTTGTTAACCTTGGTTATTCCGTGAATGGTGAGAACAAAGCGGTTATAACATTTCCTGATGCTGGTACCTTCAGTTATGGCAGCATAGAGGTTTATAACGAAGATATGAGCAGTTATACGAATCAGGTTGAAGCGCTAAGTCAAGCCTCGTTAAGTAATATAAAAAGATACAATAATAGCATTCAAGGAGATATTACGCTAGATAAAAAGGGAGTAATGGTTCTTAGCATTCCCTACAGTAAGGGCTGGAGTGCTTATGTTGACGGTGTAAAGAAAGATATTCTGCAAGCCAATGTCATGTATATGGCACTGCCGCTTGAAGCAGGAAATCATCATATTATTCTAAAATATCAGACGCCATATCTAAAGGCAGGCTGTTTTGTTTCAGTATTTGCCTTCCTTATATTAATCGGAATATTGATTTATCGTAATGTATTTAAAGTGAAGCATAAATAACCGATCCGATATCCGGTTGGCCAACCTTAGTTTGCATCATTAGCCTAGTAGCCGGAGTTTAGATGTTTTGCATAGGCATATTGGGTGAATATTTAGCAAAAACGTATTTGGAAACAAAGAGAAGACCTATTTTTATTGTAAAGGATGAAGAGTAAGATACGAATGATATAATTACAGGATATGAAAAGCAGATGGCAGAGTGGGTGAAGGAAAGAATGTGAGCCCACTCTGCTTTTTATTTATCAAATGGATAAATATGGATATTAATAACCAACTTTCTAATCATTAATACGTGTAATATAATAAAAAGATAAACAATTATTCCAATTATTCTCTGTCGGTGATAGAATAATAATATACCTAAAGATATATGATGTAACAATCTATCTATTTTTTAGGCTTATGGAGGTAGAACAACATGGAAGAAAAGAAAACTCGAAAAGTAAAGTTAACATGGATGAATATATGTACTATGTTAGGAGTGCTGTTGATAAGCATTTTCGTAATTTATGGATATAAGACTGGAATATTTTCCACATCCCAGGCATTTCTCACATACGTAGAAGGTTTTGGCATCTGGTCTGTCATTATATTTATTGTAATACAGGCTATTTCAGTTATCGTTTCATTTTTGCCTACAACAATAGGCTGTATAGCCGGTGTATTAATATTTGGACCATGGTTGGGATTTTTATATAATTATATTGGAATATGTCTTGGTTCAATTATTGCATTCATGCTTTCTAAGAGATATGGAAGTCCCTTAGTGCAAAAAATTATCAGCAAAAAATATTATGATAAGTATATTGGATGGGTGGAAAGCGGTAAGAAGTTTGATAAAATGTTTGCTTTTGCTATTTTCTTTCCTTTGGCTCCGGACGATCTGCTATGCTATATTGCTGGGCTTACGCCAATGGATCTTCGTAAATTCGTTTCAATCATTATTCTTGGAAAACCCGTCTCCTTAGCTGCATACAGCCTTGGAATTACTACGATTACTCATTATATATTTTCTTTGGTTAGAAAGTAATGGTATTTGAAGAAATAGATGTGAATTAGAAAGGAATATACTTAATTGAGCCGAAATTTATTAAGAAAATTAATTTATAGTACTTTGTTAATACTCGCTGTCATTCTATCCTATAAAGTCTATCTGTCGTTCCATGAATCTGATTATCAGGGAAGGAATTATGAAAGTATTAAGAAGATAGAAGGTTATGAACAAAAAGATACTTATTCATTTGCAGTAGTCGGTTCTGCTAAAAATTCCATTGATATTTTTCAGAAAAAAATAATCAAAGAGATTAATTCGGATAACGATATTGCTTTTGTCATTTCTACAGGAAATTCAGTGCTTGATGGTGCTGAGGATAAATATCAGATATTAAATAACACCTTAAAAAAGCTCCGGGTACCTTCCATAATCGGAATAGGAAACTCTGAGATATCGGATGGTGGTGACAGAAGATTTTATAGACATATCGGCCCATTTTACTTTTCTTTTACTTATGGGGGCAGTTATTTTATTTTTATAGATACAACAGGTAAAACCAGCTTTGAACTGCAAAAAGATTGGATTTCAAGGGAATTAGCCAATGCGGATCATTACAGCCATAAATTTGTATTTATGAATAGTTCTCCTTTAGATAATAAAAACAATGATTCTAGTAACAACCCATATATAAAGAATAAAGATTTCAGGGATTTTCTAATTGATCAATTTTCCTTGCATGAAGTTACAGGCGTTTTCATGAATGGGTCTGCTTATAAGAAAAGTGAAGTAAAGAATATTGCATATTATTCAAGCGGTGGTGCAGGAGGACTCTTTTTAAATAATTCATCTAATTATAAGTACCATTATTTAAAAGTTGATGTTTCTTCTGGTGGCATAGCTGTGAAATCGATTGAAGAGCCTTTAGTAACTAAGATCATTTTTCTCCAGAAAATAGAAAGAATATGGATCTATATCCATTCCATCTTTTATGCTCAATTTGTGAATATTTCCTTAGCGATATGTTTGGTTTTATTAGTATTCATGCTTATGTACGCAAAGGCATCCAAGGATGTGAATTATTACAGAAATTATAGCACTGCCAATAAAGAGATAGACACGAATATGAAATTAAACATAGCCATGTTTACGAATAATTATTTTCCCTTCGTCGGCGGAGTCCCTATATCGATTAACAGGCTTGCAGAAGCCTTAAGAAAAAGGGGTAATCATGTTACGATATTTGCTCCTGATTATCCGGATAAAATTGAAAATGAAACGAATGTGTTTCGCTGCAAGCTGCTTTTCTATAGAAAGACAGGTAATTTTAATTTTGCTATAGCAAATATATTTTTAAAAAAAATAGATAAGGAGTTTTATAAGAATAACTTTGATATCGTTCATGTCCATCATCCATTCTGGATGGGGACCAAAGGCCTTAGTTTGGCCAAAGAGAGTAATATTCCTGCGGTTCTTACTTACCATACCCGGCTGGAAATGTATGCTGAAAATCTGCCGTTTTTTAAGCTGGCATTTAAAAACATATTTTCCCACAGAATTGTCAGGGATTTTTCACAGAAATGTGAAGGAATTATAGCACCTACAGTATCCGCGAAACAGTATCTGGAGAACGTGGGAGTAAGCAGGCGGAAGCTTGTGGTACCAACAGGAATAGATTTTAAGCAATATGAGGATGCAGATGAAGACTCTGTAGAAAAGATTAGAAACACTTATGCTCCGAATGGAGAAGTATTGCTGTGTTCCGTTTCCAGATTATCAGTAGAAAAGAATATAAACTTTTTAATTAAGGGATTAAAATATGTAAAAGACAATACAAAGGTTAATTTTCAATGTCTTCTGATTGGGGATGGGCCGGAAAGAGCAAATCTACAGAAATTGATAGAAGAATGCTCATTAAATAATGAGATTACTTTACTTGGTTCTATTCAGCAGAAAGAGATAGCACAATATTATCTTGCATCTGATCTCTTCGTATTCAGCTCATTATCAGAAACACAGGGAATGGTTTTGTTGGAAGCAATGGCAGGAAAATGTCCTGTAATATGCATCAGGTCAAGTGGAACAGATGATGTGATAAGAGACGGTTATAATGGCTATAAGACTTCGGATATTATTCCGGAATGGTCAGAAAAAGTAATCTATCTTCTTGAGAACAGGGATATTCTTAGCACGATGAGTAAAAATGCTTTTTCTCATGCCCTGAAATTCACGGAGGATAAGATGGCTGAGACAATTGAAATGTTTTACAAAAAATTAATTGCAATAAGAAGCAATAATATGATGGAGAATAACAATGATAAGAAATCTATTTGAAAAGTTATCTGTGAAGGTTATGGAAAAATATATAGAATTTGTCTATAAAACCAGTAAGGTAAGTTATAATGGCTTTAAAAATATATTAACTGAGGATGGCGGGGAAAAAGTAGTTGCATTGTTTTGGCATGGGGATAGTTATTGCCTTTACCCTGCACTAAAAGGATCGAAGTTATATGTGATTACGACCAAAGACAGAAGGGGAGACTACATATCGGATCTATGTAATTACTTTGGATATAAAACCTTAAGAGTGCCGGATCAATCAGATGGCGGTAATTATTTATTTAAGATAGGAGATATCATAAACGATAAAGATGTTTCAAATATTGCTATTTCTATGGATGGACCGCTTGGACCGTATCATGAAATTAAGGATTTTGCAATTGCCGCTGCGTATTTGGTAAAAAGGAGGGTAATGCCAATTTCAATCAGTGTTCAAAGAAAAATTGAACTGACAAAAAGATGGGATGATTTTAAAATCCCTTTGCCCTTCAATAAAATTATTATACATTTTAATTATCCTATGGAAATAACAAGAGATGATAAAAAGGAGAAATTTGCTACGAAAAAAAAAGATATTAAAACAATCATGAAAAAGACAGACCTTAAATAATCTAGCCATAAGCTTTAACTTATAATAACACCAAGCATGTAAATCACTGTTGCTATAGATTTGGAAATTATAGATATCTTTGGAGAGGTAGAGTATGAAACCTTCAATGCAGCATCAGCCGCTATTACCATCAACGGTATCAATATTCACCCGGGATCAGCGAAGGATAAGATGAAGAATGCTTTACAGATTGCGATGGAATTCAATGCAATGCTGCCGGAAATGGAACGGCCTGAGCACACGGAACATTACGAAGGCTTTTATCATTTAGAAAAACTGGAGGGTATCGTTGAAGCAGCGAACATGCATTATATACTTCGTGATCATGACAAAGCCAAACTCGAGCAGCGAAAGAATTGGATACAGAAGACTGCGGAACGGCTCAATCAAAAATACGGAGCCGGTACGGTTCAGACCGAAGTCAGAGACAGCTATTACAATATGTCAGAGCAGATCAAGCCGCATTGGCACCTGATTGATACCGCCTATGAAGCAATCCGGGAGCTTGGTGGTAATCCCTACAGCAGTCCGGTGCGCGGAGGTACGGATGGATCACGGCTATCCTTTATGGGCTTACCCTGTCCCAATCTCGGTACGGGCAGCCATAATCACCATGGCAAGAAAGAATATGCCTGCCTACAGGCTCTGGATCAATGTGTTGAGATGCTAATCAAGATTGCGGAGAAATACGGGGTCATGAAGATATAAAATATTGCATAGCAATATTGTCGATAGAATAACAGGAATGCCGCTGACATGACTAAGTCAGCGGCATTCTCATTACCTGGTAAAAAACTGCTTTGAATAAATTATAAATTAATGAGGCTATATTTTATCCTTTGTCATATGCTTATAAAGAGGTTTGAAAAAGGAATCTGTTGATGAAAAGGAAATATTATCATCTTATATTTTTAATCATAGTCATCGTTGCTTCTATTTTATTTTCGGAAAAAGGTATTATCGTCATGAAGAATCTGCTGAATCATAAAACCGGCGAAATTATAGTAGTAATCGATGCAGGCCATGGAGGATTTGATCCCGGTAAGGTTGGAATTAATAATATTCTCGAGAAGGATATTAATTTAAGCATTGCTTATAAATTGAAAAGTCTTTTGGAACAAAATGATATCAAAGTAATTATGACCAGAAAAGATGGTAAAGGCCTGTACACAAAATATGATAAGGATAAGAAACGGACTGACATGAAGAAGAGAGCCTCCATCATCAACTCCAGTGATGCACTCCTGGCGGTAAGTATACACCAGAACAGCTTTACCAAGGAAAGCTCCTGGGGAGCGCAGGTGTTTTATTATCAAAAATCAGCTGCAGGGAAAATGCTTGCTGAAATCATTCAAGACAATATGAAAATGTCGTTAAAGGATGGCAATCATAGATTGGCGAAACCGAATAATACGTATTTTATGCTGAAAAATTCGAATTGTCCTTTAGTCATTGTGGAATGCGGCTTTTTATCAAATAGAAAAGAGGCCGTAATGCTGACGGATGAAATTTACCAGGAAAAAGTAGCCTGGGCAATTCATCTGGGAATTATGGAATATATCAATTCCTATAAGAAAAAGATTTAAAATACGAAAGTGGTTGATGATAATGTAGACACCTATACACAGAAGAAAATGACATTTTCTAAGGATCCGGACGGACTTCCTCTGGAGCTCCATGAGTAAATGAAGTAATTTCATCGTATAAAGCAAACTGAATATGGAAAACAGCAGGAGCGGTTCATATTACCGTTCCTGCTGTTTATTATTGTATCATGCCTGTAACGGACTGGCAGATACTTAACTATTCAAGTCACTGGTTGAAGGATAAAAGTACACCCTCATAGCTTTTTTCGGCTCTTAGCAATAATTAATTTAAGCCCTTTATACGCCCAGAATATTATAATAAGTATAATAATATAACGTATATCAATTGACAAAATGTTAATTTTTCTTAATATTGTTGAAAAAATTATTGTAATAAAAAAGCACCCGATACCGCAACCAATGAAAAAGCGAGTAGATTTAGGGATATTTTGATCCGAAAGATGAAAGCTGTTCCTGCCGGTATAATTAAATAGAGACTCCAGTACAATAAAAATAAGTAGGACGCGTACTGCTATATCCAAACTAAAATCGTATGTTAAAGAAAAATTCCCCTTTACTATTTTTGGCATATATAAAAATAGAAAATCTATTGTAAACATATAGCATAATGCTTCTATCATAGTTAATAAGTATTCTTTGCATTTTTGAAGTAAAGTCTTATGAGGTTTTACCGCATAAATTATTTCATCAGCAAAGTCTTTATAATCCTCCCCAATCATATCTTTAACCTTTTTGCCTTCCTTTTCCCAATCAAAGAACATTCGTAAAATGTCACTTAGTACTTCTTCCTGCTCAAATTCGCTGAGATTACTCACTCTTAGATAGCTGGCAAAGTCCATATAAATCCCCTGATTTTCTTTACATAATTCTTTATTTAACAGATTATTTTCTTTTCTTATCGTTTTTATATTCATCATTTTTCTCCTCTTCAAAAATTAAATTAATACCACTTTGAATTTCGCACCAAATAGAATAAAACTCCTGGATTTCCTTTTTTCCTGTTGCAGTTAGTTTGTAATATTTTCTTTTTGGGCCATATGCCGATTCTTTTTTTACCGAATCGATCATCCCATTTTTCTCAAGCCTTAAAAGCAATGGATAAATAGTACCTTCACTGATTTCGGAAAATCCGTATTGCTGAAGCTTTTCCGCAATTTCATAACCATAAGTTTCACACCGGTCGATTATTTTTAATATGCATCCTTCCAATGTTCCGCGAAGGAACTGAGACCTGTCCGCCATGCTTTACACCTCCTCAGTATCTTGTGTAACAAGTTAGCTCAGCTATATTGTACTGCAAGTTACTGAATTAGTCAACATGATTAATGCTAATATTCAAAATTAATTAAAATTAATTAAAAACGAAAGTATGAAAAAAATACTTGACTTAGAGTGCACTCAAATATGTATGATAGACCTTGTAATGAAAACTGAATCATCGAATGAAAAATTATTATTTTATATTTGGATTAAATCAGTTAGTATTAGTATAAAAGCCGATTAACGAATCACAGGGAATAAATAAAATGGCAATTTCAGAAGTATAAAGGTGTAGGTATGAAGTTAATAAAACCAGGAGAATTAAGCGATGAAAATATTGTATTATGATTGTTTTTGCGGCATCAGCGGTGATATGAACTTAGGTGCCATGATTGATCTGGGTGTTGATCCGGAATATTTGTTGATGGAGATTTCGAAACTTAACTTAAACACAGAATATGAAATTAAAATCGAAAAGGCTTTAAAAAATGGGATTAGCGGGACGAAGGTAGATGTCATCCTTAAAAATCTGCAGCATGAAAATTACGATAATCATGAAAATCACCATGATCAGGGACAAATGCAGGTTTCTATGGATGAAGATGGCAATAGCCTTGCTGAGAACCATCATCATGGTGAGTCTTTTCATCATGATCACCCACACGATGATCATGACCACTCACACGATGATCATGACCACCCACACGATGATCATGGCCACCCTCACGATGATCATGACCACATTAATCAAGCTCACGAAGATTCTGTGAATAAAGAGAATCACCACGTAACAGAACACACCCATCGTAACTTTGCGGATATTGAGAATATCATCAATCACAGTCATCTGAAGGAGCATATTAAAAAATTAAGCATGGATATATTTATGAAGGTGGCTCAAGCGGAAGCTAAGGTTCATCATAAGCCGCTGGAGGAGGTCCATTTTCATGAGGTAGGGGCTATCGATTCCATCATTGATATCGTTGGTGCAGCAATCTGTCTGGATTATTTACAGGTGGATAAAATAATGGCTTCTTCCGTACAGGTTGGCGGAGGCTTTGTAAAATGCGCTCATGGAATCATTCCAGTTCCGGGACCGGCAACAACAGAAATATTACGCAATATTCCGATTAAAACCGGTATTGTCCAGTTTGAAACCACTACTCCCACCGGAGCTGCAATATTAGCAGCAACCGTCGAGGAGTTTATAGATCAAATGGATTTTAAAATAGAAAAGATAGGCTATGGAATTGGACACAGAGACTTGGAGATACCTAACGTTTTAAGAGTTTATTTTGGCTGTGAGGAAGATAGGGAAGAGACAGAGGAACAGTACATCATTGAGACCAATATCGATGATATGAATCCGGAGCTTTATGAGTATGTGGAGGAGAAGCTATTCGCAAACGGAGCCTTAGATGTATATAAGACACCGATCACGATGAAAAAAGGCAGGCCAGCCACAAAACTATCGATACTTACCAATATAAAAAGTGAACGAAACATCCTAGATGTGATCTTTCAAGAAACCACCTCCATTGGTATCAGGAAATATAAAGTGGAGAAGATCATGCTTCATCGGGAAATAGAACAGATTAATACGAAATATGGAAAAGTAAGAGTGAAAAAATCCTACTACCAAGGCGAACTGGTAAAAAGTAAACCGGAATATGAAGACTGTAAAAGAATAGCGTTGGAGCAGAATTTAACGCTTCTGGAAGTATATAATGAAGTTAATCAGGTATCAGGACAATACTAAGATATCTCTTCGGGCTAATTTATGAAGATATCGAAGTAATAGATGAAAATATAAAATCGGGAGGCAACATATGTTATTACAGGAGAAATATCAATTATTAAAGGATAATATGAAACAAAGAGGAAGCGCAGCAATCGCTTTTTCCGGTGGAGTAGATAGTACCTTTTTAGTCAAGGTTGCCCATGAAGTATTGGGTGATAAATGTATCGCAGTTACCACTACCTCATCAACCTATCCGGAAAGGGAATTAAAAGAAGCCATTGCATATGCCAAGGATCTTGGTGTAAAGCATCTGATTATTTCCTCCGAAGAATTAGATATTGAGGGCTTTGCAAGTAACCCGACAAACAGATGCTACTATTGCAAAAAAGAACTTTTTACAAAGATATTCGAAGTTGCGAAAGAACATGGTGTGGAATATGTATTTGATGGTTCCAATTCTGATGATACCGGTGATTATAGACCGGGAATGCAGGCAGCCAGGGAATTAAGTGTAATCAGTCCCCTGAAGGAAGCACAGCTGACAAAGGCTGATATCAGAGAACTTTCCAAAGAACTGGGGCTTCCAACCTGGAACAAGCCTGCCTTTGCCTGCTTATCCTCCAGATTTCCCTATGGAAATCAAATCACGATTCCCAAGCTGAAAATGGTAGAAGAAGCAGAGCAATTCTTACTGGATATGGGGTTAAGACAGGTAAGAGTGCGTCATCACGGAGAAATTGCCAGAATAGAAGTTTCTCCTGAGGAGAGAGCTTATTTCTTCGATATTAACGTTATGGATAAGATAGGAGAAAAGCTGAAAAAGATCGGCTTTACTTATGTTACTTTAGACATTAACGGATATCGGACTGGAAGCATGAATGAAGTCCTTACCGAAGAGGAAAAGGAATTGAAATTAAGCTGATGCAGTTATTTTTTATTACAACTAAGAAATTGTCAATGGGATATTCGAAACATAACATTTTGCTAATGTCTGGTTGAAACAGTTAAGAGCATGGAATGAGGTAACTATGAATAAGGATGAAATAAGAAATTTACTTGAGTCCGTAAAGAAGAATGAGTTAGACATAGATAAAGCGATGAAAATGATTGAAGATCTGCCGTATACGGATTTGGGCTTTGCAAAGATTGATAATCATCGGGAACTTAGGGTTGGATACCCGGAAGTAATCTACTGTGCAGGTAAAACTACGGAGCAGGTATTTAAGATTATTGAGTTCATGCTGACTAAAAATAACAATATCCTGGCTACTAGAGCTTCCAAAGAGATGTATGACGAAGTTCAAAAGATATGCCCGGAAGCAAATTATAATACTCTTGGCAGAACAATTACCATACGAAAGAAAGCTGAAGAAGTTACGGACAGCTATATCGCTATCGTTAGTGCAGGTACCTCAGATTTACCTGTAGTGGAAGAGGCTGCGGAAACAGCCATGATATTGGGTAACAAGGTAGTAAAGATTACAGATGTAGGAGTTGCAGGTATTCACAGGCTATTTGACCGACTGGAGATCATTCGCGGCGCAAAGGTAGTAATCGTAATCGCGGGTATGGAAGGAGCACTTGCCAGTGTGATCGGAGGACTCATTGATAAACCCTTGATTGCTGTTCCGACTAGTGTAGGTTATGGAGCTAATTTTGGAGGACTAGCAGCTCTTTTATCCATGTTGAACAGCTGTGCCAGCGGAGTCAGTGTGGTTAATATTGATAATGGCTTCGGAGCAGCTTATAATGCCAGTATCATTAATAAATTGTAAAAAAGAGCATACCAAGATATTTAACAAGCACGAAACTGATCAATGATTTCGTGCTTGTTATTATTTTTATCAGCTATGATATATTTAAAAAATTTATAACATATTTTGTGCAAGACTAAAATCATCAAACATGAATTTACCCTTGCAATCAAGAATTTCACTATTCATTTAACAAAAAATTTATAAAAGGTATTGACATGGAGTTAACTCCAGACAGTATAGTTGCTTCATAAGCAAACAGTGCACTGTTTTATCAATCAAAGGTATATCTGCAGAGATTTCCGAGAACAAGGAAAGTTATACGCATCACGAATATACCACAGGAAATGAAAAGGAGAATATATATGGAAAAGAAGAAATTAGGCTTTGGATTTATGCGTTTACCGGTAAAGAATCAGAATGACCTGTCAAGCTTTGATTTAGAAACGATTAATCAGATGGTGGATACATTTTTGGATAGAGGCTTTACTTATCCGTTTTGCAGCCAGCCATGAAGGAATTATGATGGTATTGAGTGGAATGTCCAATATGGAGCAGCTGCTGGATAACACAGGTTATATGCAGGAGTTCAAACCATTCGATCAGACGGAAATGGATGTTGTTAAAAAGGCAGTAAGCATTATCAATGAAGCAATCGCAATACCCTGTACAGCCTGTGAATACTGTGTTGAGAGCTGTCCGAAAAATATAGCGATCCCGAAGTATTTTGCTTTATTCAATACGGAAAAGCAATCTTTACAAACCGGATTTTCCCTGCAAAAAGTATATTATGATAATTATACAAGAAACCATGGTAAAGCATCGGATTGTATCAGCTGTAAACAATGTGAAAGAAACTGCCCTCAGCACATTGAGATAACAAAATGCTTACAGGATGTCGTTGGTACATTTGAGGCTTAAATATAAGCGTAAAATATAAGGATTACTTGACTTGGGGTTCAGCTCAGATGATATACTATTGTGAAAGGTACTATTAAGTAATTGCGAGACTATATAGTTTTTGCAATTGTATACACAATAGATACTATTCCTCCGCTCCAACGCTTCCTTCGGGATTAGCTTCCGCTCCGAAGCAGTATCTACTGTGCATACAATATTTAAAGTTTAAGAGTTTCGCAATTACCTAAAAGGTATTATAGGTAATTGTTAAATGATTTTCACCTGAGATGTGGATAACTTTCCTCTATATAAGGAGAGAAAATAGTTCAATTAT
>Ga0207800_1000437_pt1 | contig 12131 bp, 10 predicted proteins | sample LuqExpMetageno11_FD_187769 | JGI IMG/M metagenome (GOLD analysis project Ga0207800, IMG submission 187769) | Tropical forest soil microbial communities from Luquillo Experimental Forest, Puerto Rico - Sample 11 (SPAdes) | ecosystem: Environmental > Terrestrial > Soil > Tropical forest ...
TGACCGCCGCTACTCGCTGCCGGACGGCATTCTCTACAAAGTGGACCGCATGAGCATGGCACATGCAATCGAGGTTCGCCCGCCGTTTCTGGACGACCGCATTGTGGACTTTGCCGCCCAGCTACCCAGCCGGTTCAAGATCGCCGGCAGCCAGACCAAGCTGGTACTCCGGCATCTGATGCGCGGCAAATTACCCGAGAGCGTGCTGCACCGCCCCAAGGTCGGGTTCGACATCCCCGTGCACGAGTGGTTCCGCGGCCCCTTGCGCCAGCTTCTGCTGGATACGCTGAGCGCCGAGGCACTCGCGGAGAGCCGCCTGTTCCATGCCCCGGCCGTAAAAACGCTGGTGGACGCGCACCTGAGCCGGAAGGCCAACTGGGGCTACCATCTGTGGGGCATGATGACGCTCATGATCTGGATGAAGCGCTGGAAGATCGAGGTGCCGGAAACTCTGCCGATGGAGTCTCTGCCGCATAATCAGGTGTCCGTCCCCGCACCCTCCCTCGCCTTGCAACCAGCCACCTATTCGGCGCATGCGGTGGAAGCGCCGCTGGCATAGAAACGGGGCCGGGCCAGGGGAATTCAACCCAACAAACTGGTACGCGCTCCGGGTGCGGTTCGCTTTGTTTTTTCGGCCACGCGATTCCCAACTTGCCGGCCGCACCCACCAATCCTCCGGAAGGTATACTTTTCTCTGGGGATAAGAGTTTGCGGGACCAGTAAGTGCCCGATTGCGGCTCGAACAGCCGCAGTGGCTCCTGAGCCCGGCTCCCCGCAAAATGGAAGGAAAACGCCGTGTTTGAATCCGAGTTTGAGCGTAGTCTGTTTGAGCTGCGCAAGCAGAAGCTCGCAGAGATCGAGAAGTTGGGCCAGCAGGCCTATCCGAACCAGTTCCCCTTCACCAAAACGCTGGGCGAAATCCGCGAAAAATTTGGCGAGGTGACGAGCGAAGAGTTCGAGGCCAAGCGCGTGACCGTAGCCGTGGCGGGCCGTCTGATGACCATCCGCGCTCAGGGCAAGGCCGGCTTTGCCACCCTGCAGCAGGAAGGCCAGCGGCTGCAGATCTACGTCCGCATGGATGCCGTGGGCGAGCAGGGCTATGCGCTCTATAAGCTGCTGGACCTGGGCGATCACATTGGCGTAACCGGCTACCTGTTCCGCACCCGCACCGGCGAGCTCACCATCCACGTGGAGCGGCTCACCTTCCTCTCCAAGGCCATGCTGGCCATGCCGGAAAAGTTCCATGGACTAGCCGATCTGGAGCTGCGTTACCGCCAGCGCTACGTGGATTTGTTCTCCAACATGGAGAGCCGCGAAGTGTTCGTGAAGCGCTCCAAGATTCTGCGCGCTCTGCGCAAGTTCTTTGACGAGCGCGGTTACTTGGAAGTGGAAACGCCGATGATGCAGCAGATTGCCGGCGGCGCTGCGGCCCGGCCCTTCAAGACGCATCACAACGCGCTGGATGTGGACCTGTTCATGCGCATTGCACCGGAGCTTTATCTGAAGCGGCTGGTGGTGGGCGGCTTGGATCGCGTCTATGAGATCAATCGCAATTTCCGCAACGAGGGCATCAGCGTACGACATAACCCCGAGTTCACCATGCTGGAGTTCTATCAGGCCTATGCGAATTACCTGGACCTGATGCAACTGACCGAGGAGATGGTGGAGTTCGTAGCGCGCGAGGTGAATGGCACCACGGTTGTCGAGTTCAACGGCAACACCATCGATTTGAGCAAGTGGACGCGGCTCTCCATGAAGGAAGCCATCCGCGAGTACTGGCCGGAAGAGGCCGGAGCCAAGCCCGCTCCAACAGCGTTTGAATCCGTTCCGGTTCTGCAAGCGCGGCTGCATGCCGCCATGAGTTCGCTGGAAAAGGCCATCTGCGAAACCGCACACCACACGCCGGAACGCATTGTGGACCTGAAGACCATGCTGGCGGCGGTTTCCGCCATCTACTACGACATGGTGAAGGAAGGCGGCGAACAGATTCCGATTGGCAAGAGTGTCTATCACCTGTTTGAAGCGGTGGTGGAGCCCTACCTGATCCAGCCGACCATCATCTACGACTACCCGACGGTGGTGTCGCCGCTCTCGAAGGCCAAGCCGGACGATCCGGAGCATGTGGAGCGCTTCGAGTTCTTCGTGGGCGGTTTTGAGCTGGGCAACGCCTTCAGCGAGCTGAATGATCCCGAGGAGCAGCACAAGCGCTTTGCCGATCAGTTGAAAGAACGCGCGGCAGGCGACGACGAAGCACACCAGATGGACGAAGATTACGTCCGCGCCCTGGCCTACGGTCTACCTCCGACCGGCGGCGAAGGCATGGGCATTGACCGGCTGACCATGCTTCTCACCGGCCAGAAGTCCATCCGCGACGTGATTCTGTTCCCGCTGATGCGGGCGGGGCAAGCGGTAGAAAAGGATCAGAGCGAGGCATAAAAGGGACTAGGAACTAGGGACTGGGGACTACAATCGCGCTGACAGTTTTCGAGGTGCGCAGTGGGTGAGTCTTTCCACGATTTGGCAGTTTGGCAGCGCGCAATGGAATTGACCGTAGAATTGTACAAACTTACGGCCACCTTCCCTGAAACCGAGAGATACGGCCTGGTAAATCAGCTTCGCCGGGCCTCAGTCTCCATTCCCAGCAACATCGCAGAAGGTTACGGACGCGCAACCACTGGGGAATATCTGCAATTTCTTGGGCATGCAAGGGGCTCAGCATGCGAGGTTGAGACACAGTTGCTCATCGCAAAAACTCTGGGATTCAGCAGACCTGAGTCTCTAGTCAAAGCGGAAGAACTATCCAGTGAAGTAGGACGCATGTTGCGGGTCATGATGCAAACACTTAAGGCAAGACAGTCAGCACGGCCCCCTAGTCCCTAGTCCCTAGTCCCTAGTCCCTAAAAGGAGCGTAGCAACTCTTGAACATTCTCTTCATCGGCGACGTTTTCGGCAGTGCGGGACGGAGGATTGTCCGCGAGCATATTGGCCACGTGCGCGAGGCCTACGCTGTCGACCTGACCATCATCAATGCCGAAAATGCTGCGGGCGGCTTTGGGTTGACCCCGCAGATCGCCGAGGAGATGTTCGACCTGGGAGCGGACGTGCTGACCACCGGCAACCATGTGTGGGACAAGCGCGAACTCTCGGACTACATGAAGAGCGTGCCCACCGACAGCGATGAACGGCCGCGCCGGATTGTGCGCCCCCTGAACCTGCAGCCGAATCTTCCCGGTTGGGGCTGGTATGAGGGCGAAACCTCCACGGGCACACCGTTTGCGGTGATCCAGGCCCAGGGCAAGGTGTATATGAACACGCCCAACGACCCCTTCCACGCCATCGAGGCGGCGCTCCAGCAGATTACGGCCAAGGTGGTGGTAGTGGACTTCCACGCCGAAGCCACCAGCGAGAAGGTGGCGCTCGGTTGGCATCTGGATGGACGCGTGACAGCGGTACTGGGCACCCACACGCATATTCCCACTGCCGACGAACGCGTACTGCATGCGGGCACGGCCTACCAGACCGACGTGGGCATGAGCGGCCCCTACGATAGCGTGATCGGCGTGGAGCGGGAACTGGTGGTGCACAAGTTCCTGACCGGTCTGCCGGGCAAGTTCGAAGCCGCCAAGGACAACCCGATGATGTGCGCGGCGATGATCAGTTGCGATCCAAGCACCGGACGCGCTACCCACATTCAGCGCATCAAGCTCGGCGAGTAGCCTCCGAGCCCTTCCCCAGCAAAGAAGCCCGGCCAAACGCCGGGCTCTTCTTTTGCAGACCCCTCTCTGCCGCGCCTGCAGCGCCTCTTCTCTGCTCTCCTGACCTTGCGGCAGAGGAAGTGTTGGGCAGAACCGCGACAAGACGGCCTACGCGCGCTGAGGCAGAAATCCGCAGAACAACAAAAAGGGCAGCCCGTGTGGGCTGCCCCCTGAGTATCCCAGGAGTGAGATCGTAGGAACGGTTCATCTGTAGGCCAGAGAGAGAGACTGTCAGCCTCTCTCCGCCGGACAGCTTACTTGGTGCGGTGCGCCGCGCCCGGCTTCTTGGCAGGAGCAGCGGGAGCCTTCTTCTTCTCCGCCTGGACAAAGCCATCGATGGCCACGATCTGCGCGGTGGCAGCGGTGGTGGCGGTGGCCGGAACCGGGGTGAAGGAGTCGATGGTCGCATCCAGCTCAGCAGCGGGCTGGGTCTTGAACTCGAAACCAACAGCCGGAATGTCCTTCTCTTCGAGGGGCTTCTTCAGGTTGACGATGAAGTCGGCGGTCTTGGCGTCCTTGGCAGCCTGGGTAACGGCAATCTTGATCACCGTGGTAGAGGCTTCGATGACAACGCCCGGGACCGGGGTGGTCTGGCCCTTGATCAGGTTCCAGATGGCGTCCACGTCTTCCTTGGAGCCGTTGGCCAGGATGAATTCCTTGTCTTCGAGGTTCAGGTTCTTCGGATCGCCGCCGGTGAGGGCGTCGTGGGCCAGCTCGGCCGGTGTGGGAGCAGCCTTGACCTTGAAGTCATCGGGCTTGAAGAGGCTCTGCGCGGCAGCGGCCTTGATGTCGTCCAGACCGGAGTCCATCTTGCCGTGATAGCGCTTGTACCAGTACTCCATCTTGGGAGCGATCTGAGCCTTGAAGGCCGGGGGCGCGAAGTTCCAGGCGCGGGCGTAGAACCAGACGGCCAGAACCATATCGCGGGCATCGGGCTTGGCATAGGCTTCAGCCAGTTGCAGGGTGTCGGCCAGTGCCGGACCAGGCTTGGTGGTTGCTTCCAGCGGATACAGCATCAGTTCGGTGCGGTACTCGTTGATGGCGGCCTTCACGTCCTTCTTGGAGACGATGTAGTCCAGAGCAATGGCGGAGTGGAAGGCCGGGTAGACATTACCGATCAGCTTCTTCCAGTCGTCGTCGCTGCTGTCTGCCGGCTTAGCAACTGTCAGACCCTTCTGCGCCAAAGCGGCCATGTCGTCGCAAACCGCGGCTTCGCTGGTCTTGGCGCACTGGCTCTTCTTCAACGAGACAGCAATATAGAGGCCCTTCATGTTGGCCGGATCAACCTGCAACAGGCGGTCCGCAGCGGTGAGCTCCTTGGCAACATCGCCCGCAGCCTGGTAGGCGTCGATCATCTGGACGAGCACCATCTTCTTAACCACGCTCTGCGGATAAGCGGTCAGGAAACCTTCCAGAGCCGAGGCCTGGCTTCTGGGGTCGGTCATGCCCATCGCAACCTGGTAGGCGTTAAATTCAGCCGGGTCCTTAATCGTAATGTTGTCCTGCGCCTTGAGCTGCAGCGCTGCACCGAGGCAGAGACCGGCAAGAACCGATGCAAAAACGAGCTTCTTCATTCAATACTCCTGGGAGTTGCCAATGTGGTTAAAAGGTCGCACACACGCCCGGATTCCGCAACTACATTCCGCTGTTCCAAGCCACGTGGCGACGAGTAAAACGATACCACGGAGATCCGGAGCGGTGTTGGATGGATTATAGAAAGCCCAGCTTGCCCTGACAAGCCACGTCAAGAGGAAAGTTCAGCAGTCGGGCGAAGTTGCAGCCGGAGAAGGATAAATCCAAGTCCAGCAAGGTTGAACTACGCTTCATTCTGTTGCACCTTCCCTCTTCTTCTTTCGTCCAAACCGGCCCGTTCCATCAGGTTGGTAGCATCACCAAATGGGACTGACCGGCCCGTAAAACGTAAGCCTGCGCCTATTGCAGCAAGCGCACCAGCTCGGTCTGCTCCGCCAAAAAGGCATCATGGCCGTGATCGCTGACCATTTCGCGGTAATCGGCATCGGCTCCGGCCAATTGAACCCGCTGCGCGAAGGCTCTCACCTCATCGGCGGGAAACAGCCAGTCTGAGCTGATCCCCACAAAGCTGAGCCGGGCCTGGATGCGCGCAAAGGCCTGCTCTTCGCTGGCATAACCGCGCGCCGGATCCCAGGTATCCATGGTGCGCAGGATGGCCAGATACGAGTTGGCATCAAAGCGTTCAATGAACTTCCGCCCCTGATGCTCCAGATAGCCGGAGATATCGAAACGGCCTCCCACCAACCCGCCTTCCGCCGACCAGGGATCTTCCACCGCACGGCCGTGGATGGCGCGATTAGGCTTGCGGCCGAAACGTTCCTCTAAAAGCCGAGTGGATTTGTAGCTGATCATGCCCACCTGACGGGCCAGAGCCAGCCCGGTCCGTGGCGGCTGCGTGGGCAGATAGCGGCCGCCCAGCCATTCCGGATCCTGCACAATGGCCTGGCGCTGCAGATGATTGAGCGCAATCCCCATGGCGGAAATTGGCGCTACGCCGATCACCAGGCCGCGGCGCACCCGCTCCGGAAAGGTCATGGACCATTCAAAGGCCTGCATGCCACCGATGGAGCCGCCCAGCACCAGGCGCAATTGACGGATGCCCAGCGAATCGAGCAAGCGGGCCTGCGCACGTACATTGTCGCGAATGGAAATCAGGGGGAAGTCGGGCCCGTAGGCCTGGCCAGTTGCGGGATTCACCGATCCCGGCCCCGTTGAGCCATAACAGGAACCCAACAGGTTGATGCAGATCACAAAATCGTGTTCGAGCGAAAGAACCGCGCCAGGAGCAAAGATCTCCGGCCACCAGGAGCCCACCAGGGCCGATCCGGTAAGGGCATGGCACACGAGGACTGCGTTGTCGCGCGCCGCGTTCAACCGGCCGTAAACAGCGTAGTGCAGCGTAGGATTCGCCAAGGTATGGCCACAATCCAGCCGCAGGGGCTCGTTTAGAACAAAGTCACCCTCGTAGGTTGGTTCAAGTGTTTTCTGGGAAGGCGGTGACCCGCCGCTGCGGGTAAACGAATCGGTCGTCATCTTCTTATTGTGCAGCATACGGCTTCCGTTTCGCCACGCCACCTGGGGCGGATCCGCCCAACTTTGGAGGCCGCACAGCGGGACAATGCCGGAAATCCCGGGTCCGCACAGACGGGAACCCGGGATTTTCAGCACGCAAAAGTCGCTCTAGATGGAATACCCGTTGGCCGCCTGGATGGCCTGATCCAGATCGGCGATCAGGTCACGCACGTCCTCAATGCCGATGGAAAGCCGGAGGAGCCCGGGCGTTACGCCGGTGGAGGCCTGCTCGTCCACACTCAACTGCTGATGAGTGGTGGATGCGGGGTGAATGGCCAGAGACTTGGCATCGCCGATATTGGCCAACAGCGAGAAAAGCTTGAACTCGTTCAGAGCCTTCTTGCCGGCATCATAGCCGCCCTTGATACCAAAGGTAACCAGCGAGCTCTGGCCTGCAGGCAGATACTTCTGCGCGCGCGCGTAGTACTTGCTCGATTCGAGGCCGGGGTAGTTGACCCACTCGACGCCGGGATGCTGCTCCAGATACTTGGCCACAGCCAGCGCGTTCTGGCTGTGGCGCTCCATGCGCAGATGCAGGGTTTCAATGCCTTGCAGCAACAGGAAAGCATTGAAAGGCGAAAGCGCCGCGCCCGTATCGCGCAGGCCCTGCACCCGGGCCTTGAGGATGAAGGCCAGCGGACCAAAGGCTTCGGCATAAACCAGGCCGTGATAGCTGGGATCGGGCTCGGTGAATTCCTTGAAGCGGCCGGACGCAGCCCAATCAAACTTTCCGGAATCCACAATCACGCCGCCGATGGTGGTGCCGTGGCCGCCGAGGAACTTGGTGGCGGAGTTGACCACGATGTCGGCTCCCCACTCGATGGGGCGGATCAGCGCAGCGGAGGCCGCGGTGTTATCCACAACCAGCGGCAGCTTGTGCTCGTGCGCAATGGCGGCCAGGGTCTCGATGTCGCTCACATCCAGCTTGGGATTGCCCAAGGTCTCGGTATAGATGGCACGGGTCTTCTCATTGATGGCCGCGCGGATTCCGTCAAAATCGTCCGCATCCACAAAGCGCGTGGTAATACCCAGGCGCTTGAGGGTGTGGCTGAACAGCGTGTAAGTTCCACCGTAGAGCGAGGTGGTGGAGATAATCTCCTCGCCGGCCGCGGCCAGAGTGGTGATGGTCAAGGTTTCGGCCGCCATGCCCGAGGCTGTGGCCAGGCCGGCCACGCCGCCTTCAATCGCCGCCACGCGCTTTTCAAACACGTCGTTTGTCGGGTTCATGATGCGGGAGTAGATATTGCCGAATTCCTTCAGCGCGAAGAGCCGGGCGGCATGGTCAGCGTCCTGAAAAAGATAGGACGAGGTCTGGTAGATGGGCACGGCGCGCGAGCCGGTGGTGGGATCGGGCACCTGCCCGGCATGTACGGCAAGGGTGGCAAGCTGCTGCTTCTGTTCGGACATCGTCTGGCTCCTGAGGGGATACGCCGCGCCCGGAGGCCCGGCTGGGTTCAAGAATTCTGTTACCGGAAAGCAGGCAAACGTGAAAAAGCCCGCGTCCTTTGCAAGGACCCGGGCCGCTGACTCAATGCTCGGTAGCGCTCCAGCGCTGCTGCCGATTACAAGCCAAGAGGACGGGTCCACCACCGGCACATGCACATACACATGCTCTGGGCTCCCGTACCGAAATTGGCGGTCATCAACATTGCTGAGAGTATCGTGGGCCGGGCGGGGGCGTGTCAAATAGACCGCGCATCCACGCATGTGGAACGGGTGGATTGATTGGGCCAACCGTCAGCGGGTAGAACAGAGAAAGAGATTTGTTCGAGGAGACGAAAAACATGGCAAAAGTACGCGTGATTGCACGGGCCCAGGCGGTTGAGGGCAAGATCGAAGAACTGAAGGTCGTACTCAAACAGTTGGTGGAGCCTACACGCAAGGAGAAAGGCTGCATTTACTACGAACTATTCGAGTCGAACCTGCCAGGCGTGCTCATCTTCAACGAGGAGTGGGCCTCGGCAGAGGATCTGCAGGCACATGCCAGCACGGAACGCATGGCGCACGTACAGGCCGAAGCCGCTCCCCTACGCGTGGGACCAACCGAGGTGAACATCCTTACGCTGGTCCAGTAGCACAGCACGGCATGCCGCGCACCGCCTTCGGCACCTGCGTGGGAAGGATTGCGAGCCCGGGTCCCCAATTGCAAGGGACCCGGGGCACGCGGCATGAGATACAAGGGTGGTGCCTCAGTCAGCGTGCTCGCTACGGTCCGTCGGTTGCCGGGAACAAGAAAAACAAGCAGAGCAGGTAAAATCCGCACCAGGCACACGTGGCTATAGAAAATATCCCCGGCCAGCGCTTGCGGGCCGCAAACCATATCGTCACTTCAGGAACAAGAAAGATGATTAGATTAATTGCACCGGCGAGGAGCCACACGACTTGATGATGCGTATCGGCAAAAGCGCCGGATCCGAATGAAGCCAGAATTCGCCACGCACCCAAGACCACGATTTGATAGAGAATCGTGCCGTATCCAGTCACGTTGGGGAACACAAGTGCAGTCGCCGCCACGATGCACATGGTTCCCACCAGAACGATTCTTTGATGTAGTCTCATCGCCGCCACAGTGTATCAATAATTTCCAAATTCAAACGGAGAAACCATCGATAAAAGCTTTGACGATGAAGCAGGCAAAAACGTCTGCATTACATGCAAAGTCTATTCCTTTTCCTTCCACACATATGCACCCTGTTGCGGGAGGCCGATGTGGGCCAGCACGCGGCCCACATATTGCCGCGCCATATCGAGCGTTGACTGCGGCTCGGTGTAGAAAACCGGGATCACCGGATAGATGACCGCGCCCGCCTCCGCTGCAAGCGACATGTTGCGCAGGTGAATGCGATTGAAGGGCGTTTCGCGCACGCACAGCACCAGCGGACGGCGCTCCTTGAGGGTGACATCGGCAGCGCGGGCGATCAGCGTTGCAGCCAGGCCATTGGCGATGGAGGCCAGCGTGCCCATCGAGCACGGCAGCACGATCATACCGCTGGAGGGATAGCTGCCCGAGGCAATCGACGCACCGATGTCGGCATCATCATGCTGCATGGTCTTTGTGGGAGCCGCGCCCAGCAGCTTTTCCAGCAAATTCGACGTACCCGAGAAGCCCAACTCCTCGGCCACCACGCGCGACGCATTGTGGCTGGCAACGAAGTGAATCTTCGCGACGCGCGAATCCGCCTCAAGCGCACGCAATGCTTCGCGGCAAAGGATGGAGCCCGAAGCTCCGGTAAGTGCGAGGGTAAGATTCATGGTTGCGGCCCTTCCGAATGCTCTTTTGCAAGCTTATATCTCGAACCGTCAAAGTGGTAGATTCTGGTGACTGAGCCGCTGTTTCCGCTCCACCTCTCACGAATATTGCGAAGACCATGCGTGCGACTGCGCAAAAGCTCCAGTGTCAGCCCAGGAACAAACAACAGAACCTGCGCATTGCTCTCACGAACACGCACAATCCAAAACCAATGACAGTCGGCTCCTGTATACATGCCGCCACCGAGTACAACGTAGCTCTTCTCGTCCAAAGGGCCCAGATCAACCTGAACCGTTGCAAACATCTTGCGTACAACTTCCCGGTCTTTGCGGTCTGGTTCCACTTTTGTCTCTTTAACCTCCGGGCTTTCCAATAAGGCATTGAGCACTGCATCTGAAGGAGGCGTTGCAGCTTCGAATCCCGTGGGCCGAAAGCCTTCCATCTCTGGAGCGAACACTTTTGGATGCGCTTTTACGGTGAATTTGCTCTGCGCGGCGAGGACTGCGGTCAAGCTCGCAAAGAGCATCAAGAGGCCCAGCAATCTCGTAGCAATGCGCATCCAATGCGACTCCCTCGGGCAATGAAGAATCGAAAACGATCTGCCGCAGCGAGTATATCGCCTCTGATACCTCCTGAAGGGAGGTAACGAAAATAGCCCAGGGGGCAGCGCAGCGGCCCCCTGGGAAACCTGCCCCCAAAATATAATCGCGTCCTGGAGGGACGCACGAACAAAACCACTCGAAACAACCTCGGCCATGCGGTGCCTGAAGGCACCGCATGGCCGAGAATTTGCTGAGAGCTGACGTGATGCTTTTTTACTTGCCCAGAACGCGCGCAAAGATGGCGTCCACGTTGCCCAACTGGCGGGTATAGTCGAAGGTCTTTTCCAGCTTCTCGGGCGAAAGCAGCGCGGTGATCTTCTCGTCCTTGGCCACCTCGTCGCGGAAGACCAGATCTTCCTTCCAGGAACGCATGGCATGGGACTGCACCAGCCGATACGCATCCTCACGCATCATGCCGGCCTCCGCCAAATCGAGCAGCAACTGGCCGCTGAAGATGAGGCCGCCAGTGGATTCGAGGTTCTTCTTCATGCGCTCGGGATAAACGAGCAGGCGGTCGATAAGATCTGTGGTCTTGGCCAGCAGGTAATCGGCCAGGATGGTGGAATCCGGAAAGATGACGCGCTCAACCGAAGAGTGCGAGATGTCGCGCTCATGCCAGAGGGCCACGTTCTCAAACGCCGCCTGAGCATTCGAACGCAGCACGCGGGCCAGACCCGAAATCTGCTCACTGGTGATGGGATTCTTCTTGTGCGGCATGGCCGAGGAGCCCTTCTGCTTTTCGCTGAAGTACTCCTGTGCCTCGCGAACCTCGGTGCGCTGCAGATGACGGACCTCAACGGCGATCTTGTCGAGTGTGCTGCCAAGAATGGCGAGAGCGGAGATGTAGGCTGCGTGGCGGTCGCGCTGAATTACCTGTGTGGCTACAGGCGCGGGCTTGAGACCAAGACGCGCGCAGATCTTCTCCTCGTGCTCGGGCTTCAGATGGCCGAAGGTACCCACGGCACCGGAAAGCTTGCCGATGCGCATATCCTCCGCCGCCGCATCAAAGCGAATCAGATCGCGTTGAATCTCGGCATACCAGTTGAGAAGCTTGAGCCCGAAAGTGGTGGGCTCGGCGTGGATGCCATGGGTGCGGCCGATGGTGGGCGTGTGCTGGAACTCGAGAGCGCGCCGCTTCAACACCACCAGAAACTTCTCAATGCCTTCGTGGATCAGCACGCTGGCGGCCTTCACCTGGAGGGCCTGGGCGGTATCCACAATATCGTTCGAGGTAAGCCCATAGTGGAACCACCGGGAGTGCTCGCCCAGCCCCTGCTCCTTGAGCGTTTCAGCCACAGCCGTATTGAAGGCGATCACATCGTGCTTGACCTCAGCTTCAATCTCCTGGATGCGCTGGACGGAAAAGCTGGCTTTGGAGGCGATCACCTCAGCGGCCTCGGCGGGAATCACGCCAAACTC
>Ga0207800_1000439_pt1 | contig 12078 bp, 12 predicted proteins | sample LuqExpMetageno11_FD_187769 | JGI IMG/M metagenome (GOLD analysis project Ga0207800, IMG submission 187769) | Tropical forest soil microbial communities from Luquillo Experimental Forest, Puerto Rico - Sample 11 (SPAdes) | ecosystem: Environmental > Terrestrial > Soil > Tropical forest ...
TTGGTCATACTCTGCTATTGTGAGAACCTTTGCTTCATCAGAGGTTACAGGTCCGTTCTCCATAAACGATCGATACGAATGAAATATTAAAGCGTTCGTATCTGGTAAATAATATTCCAACTTTTTATGGAAAAATAAGTGGTTTTTTGGTTAAAATACGAACCTTGTCGATCAAAAAGTTCATATTTTCAATGTCCTGCAAAATTAGATTTTTAAGAACATACAAAGGCTCTATAATAATAAACCTATGCATTAAATAAACTGCAAAAATAGCCCACCCGACATGGTCTAATGTGTTCATAAGGACATCGGAGTTGCAAGGATCTCCAAGCCCGCTAACTAGACTATTTCGTATCCTTTTTTCTGTAACTGCGCCTGTCAATTTACTCCCTATATTCTTTTCTCTAACAGTCAAGAATAAAAAATTTCCTGATCATTTACCTTTTATATGTGTATCCATTGTCTCAATGTTGTCTTTTAAATTAGAACCTTGAAAGCATATTTGCTTTCTAGCTTGTAAATAGGGAAAAATGTGAAATATTATACAGCTATGAAAATGATTTCTAGCAAACTCGATCAGATAGCATCTGTTTTTAATTAATATTGGATACTGATTTATATTTCTGTAGTTGTTATATTCTCTGAGTTATAATACCTCGGTGATACAATTTGAAATCACTTAATTTGAAATCACTTTTCGGTGACATATGTGGTTAAAATAGAATTTACTGCTAATTTAAGAACTGATACATTTAAAGAACTCAAAATTAAACATTATGAGTTCGATGTTTTATATTATGTCACAATTTCTATTTAACCCATAAATTCTGCAATTGAAAAACTGACTAAAATTGTATCTAACCGGATAATCTAATCGGATAAGTATTGGGAGTGGAAACAAATGGGAAAACAAACATTTGTCCAAATAGAAAAGACATTAAGTATTCTCTTTGCAATTTTTCTTTTAGTATCTTTGACAGCTGCATCGGTAAGTGCAGCTGGATGTAGTAAAGAAAAAACCTCAGTAACAGGAAAAGCCTCCGTAACCGCAAACGACCCTCCTTTTAGAGGAGATTTTGGCAGACACTACGGGGACTTTGACAGAGACTTCCACAGGGACTTTGACAGAGATTTTGACAGGCATTTCAGGCACTTCAGAAACTTTGACAGAGACGACTTTGACAGGCACTTCGGGGAATTCCATAGGGACTTTGACAGGGATTTCCACGGGGATTTTGAGAGGCACTTCCGGGGCTACTAACCAATAATATATAAATCGTGTATTTATTTGAGACTACAATATATTTGGCGGTATCTGTGGGATATTAATTAGAGCGGGCTCTATATTCACTGGTACTCAATGTTGTAGTTATTAACCTATTATTGGGGGATAATATTGAGACTTAAAAATTTCTACATAGCTAGTGTGGCTATCTTGTTGCTTACAGTCACTGCTTTGATAAGTGCTGCTTAAGCTACTGAACCTGAACAAGCCCAAAAAGGATTAAGTTCCAATTCTAGCTGGAAAGATATGGAGCAGCTATGGGTCGATCTGGAACACCAATGCCTTGTAACGTTTATAAGTTCAGCATGCCTAGAAGAGACCTGAACGTCAAAATTGAGAATGTTGCGGTTGATCCAACGCTTGCACTTGGATCATGGGTAGCCTTTAAAAATGAGGGGAACACGTCGATGTTAATGGGGACTTCGTGCTGACTGCTGATGAGGTTAATCCTGTAATAAAAACCTTGGGAGATAACAATATCAAAGTAACCGCCGTCTACAACCATATGATCTATGAAAATCCTAGGTCGTTTTTCCTTCATTTCTGGGTAATGGGTGACCAAAGCAAACTGGCCAGCGGATTTAAAGAGGCGCTAAACAAAACTAATAGCTCTCAGCCTGGACAACCAGGCTTCTTCTTTTTACATATATATTAAAAATAGGCTATATGTTTCTTATTGTTTTTTAGTTCCGTGCTGCTTTTAATAGGTTTTAACCCTTTGATTGCCCAACATTTTGATCTATTTGAATCCACACAAAAACTACTTTCATCATAAGTGACGAATATATGATTAGGTTTTAGGAATCTTTTTTTGAATTTCAGCTATAATTTTGATCTAGGTCTACATGTTATTTTACTAAATCCTAAAGCTTTAATGATCTTTCTCATTCTTGATTCTGAATAAGAGACTTTAAATTTCTCTCTGACAAATTGAATTACGTCTTTTGTTTGCCAACCATGAGAATAACCGTCATCTGTTGGTATTGGATCTGAAAGTGCTTTATTTAACTCGGAAAGTTGTTCTGATGTTAAAAAAGACTTTACTCCTCGACCAGGCTTACATTTAAGGCTAAACAAACCTTCTTTTTCAGCACGATTTATCCAACGATGAACAGTTGAACGATGAACTGAAAAATCTTCGGCAACTTTAGCAGGACTCAAACAATTTTTAACTAATAATAAGGCTTGAAGTCTCATCTGCTCGTTTTTGTCACAGGAATTTATGATTGCTAAAGAAATATCACGCGTAGTAAACATATTCAAACTCATAACTAAAATAATATATTTATTTTAAGTATAATAATGTTGCATTATATACAGAGGTGACTATATACCCTATTTCATATTATAATTTTTTCAAAAATCAGACTAATTATTTTAATTCTTGGTCTATTCCAGCTTCGAGATTAAGGGCAGTGTGCCGAATTTTCTGTAAAATTAGGAATCTTAATAAGTTTGTGGTTTGAGAATCCAATAGCAAGATAATTGAATTATGTTTAGTATGCAAAAATCAAACTTTGAATTTACAGAACTTTCGGTACACTGCCTCATTTTTGAAGATTATCCTAAATTTCATATTTTCACCGGAAGTGGAGGCAAAAATTAAGGATGTATATAAATAAAATGTTATGAAGTTTTTAATTTTTCATACTGATTGTGTTAACGACCTGAAATGTTTTTGCAGTGAAAATTTTCAGGATTTCAGCCTATTATTTCAGCCTATTTTTTGATTGGTATGGTTCTACTGGAAAAATATACTGCTAGAATATAGCAGTATTGAGATTTGATAATCTTCTTCAGGTTAATGAAATATATTTTTATTCTCAGGTTCACTTCATAAAAGCATGTGCGTGGATAACATTCAGAGCAGTAGGACTTTTCGGATAAGTTTTAAGTGTATATTAATATGAAGCAAAGCCAAAAGTAGTAAGTAAGAATCTTAGTGCGCACATGGCAACTAAAATATGTTCGTTTATTTTGCTTTTATGTGTCGTGTTCCGTGTTTAATATTTAGTCCAATACCTGTGATATAGAGCACATAAAAATAACTAAGTACAAATACTTTTAATATCGGATAAATAATCATATATGGAACTACTAACAACATTAGCATTTTATTGTGCCGGAAGAATATTGAAATCATTACACTATTCATTAGCATTAGTATTGAGAAACAAATAAGCCCTTTTATTACAAAACTATAGGTATTTCCATATTGAGTCATAAAGTATGGCATAACCAACACCATTAAAAGAGAGCATAAACTTGTAACAAAGCTAAGATAGCTATAAACCATCCATGGATTCTTGATAGCCCATTTTTTATGGACACGCCACACTTGAAGATTACCGTACCACCATCTTGTTCGTTGTTTATACCACTGCTTAATGGTTTCAGGTGCATTCGTATAAATTTTAGCATACGGGTCTAATTTTATTATGAATTTATTTTCACGCAAGCTTGCCGAGAAATCTGCGTCTTCTAAGATTGTATCATTAGTGTATGGTACTTTGTCACACACATGACGCTTTACTGCTGTAATAGGACCAGGGCACACAACTATTTCATCAGTCAAACTTTGAAGGTATCTGACAATTTCTTGTTCAATATGATATTCTATCATCTGACAACAATTAATGAAGCTAAATTTCTCAGGTTTATTAATGAACACTTGCCCTGTGACTATATCTGCGTCTGGATGTGCACTAAAGCATCTCACCATTGATGATACCGCATCAATGCACATATTTGAGTCACCATCAGTAAATAATATAATGTCTCCTTTTGCAATCTTAATGCCTTCATTGAGTGCACTAGCCTTTCCAACATTCTGTTTTAAATCCAAGAGGGTTATAGGATATTGAGCAGCTATAGCAGCTGTTCTGTCCGTTGATCCATCATTTACGACAATGATTTCTTTTGAGCCTTTATAATCTTGATTCAACAAAGACTCAATACATCTACGAATTGATGTTTGTTCATTATAAGCAGGAACTATGATCGTGAGCAAATTAGGATATTTGATTTCTGTCTCCAGTAGTTGCTTATCAAATTCTCTTTTAAATCTACTTGTTATTAGCTTCCATATAACAAAGAACACTAGAGGGAATGTACCAAACACCAAGAATAACAGTAAATACACTTGCATAACTCTATTTACAGATACATGAAGTACATATGGACCGCTATTTCCACCATTTTTAGCGGCCTCAGTATGTGTCAGGTTTATATAATCTCCATGTGCCCAGCCATGTATTGCTGTAATAACACCATCAATTTTTGCAATCTGTAACGAATGAAGTAACGTCGGAGCTTTTAAAATTGTTTTATATCCATTATCTTGCGAAATATTATATTGTGTTATTATAGCGCCAACGCCAAATGTAATAATTATAGCTAATATTAACGATAATGCTATGCGAAACCTACCACTTAATTTAGTTTTAATTTTTTCCATCTTTGATTTTTACATTCTTATTCATATATAAGCAACGAAGAATTAATTTTCGTTAATCTTAATTATTATAAAAAAACTTGGAATCTATTCTGTGACGAATACTAAGCAATTTTGAATTTTGGGATCAACCCGTTGTTACTATTTATAAACAATCTTTTCAATAATTAATATCGATTAGAATTAATTGTTCGTATACAATTATTTATTATCTAGGTTTAAGTATAGTCAACTATTTATGAAAAACATATACAAATTTCTCTAATAATATGGATTGATGACTAAAATAAAGCTTATTAGACTGCTAAATGGAGTGGGTAGATTCATAATGAAATCAATAATAACTGGCGGAGCGGGCTTTATTGGCTCTCACTTATGCGACCTTTTGCTTTCAAGAGGGCATGATGTGGTATGTGTAGACAATTTAATCACAGGTAGTATGAAAAACCTTGAGCATATTAAGTCAGATAATTTTACTTATGTGCAACACGATGTAACTAAACCGTTTCATTATGCTGGTGAAGTTGATTACGTATTTCATCTTGCAAGTCCAGCGACATTTAAAATGTGCGTCGAAGCTCCAACTGAAATCATGAAAGTCAATTCAGAAGGAACTTTTAATATGTTGGACTTTGCCAAAGAAAAACAAGCACGATTCCTGCTTGCATCAACATCGGAAGTTTATGGAGACCCTCTTGTAAATCCTCAATCTGAGGTATATTGGGGAAACGTGAGTTGTACTGGTCCAAGAAGCGTCTACGACGAAGCAAAGAGGTTTGCTGAATCCATCACAATGGCATACTACCGTTATTGTGGGGTGGATACACGGATTGTTCGTATATTTAACACATACGGACCAAGAATGCAGATAAAAGACGGCAGAGTCATACCAAATTTCGTTAATCAGGCACTTTCCGGTGATGATATTACAATATATGGTGATGGTTCTTACACTCGTTCCTTTTGCTATGCATCTGATGAGGCAGAAGGGATCTACAGGTTAATGATGTCTGACTACGCAGAGCCTGTCAACATTGGAAACGAACATGAGATAACTATGTTCGAACTTGCTGAGTTAGTTCTCGAAGTCACAGGAAGTCAGTCAAAGATTATCCACAAGGATTCACTGACAGACGACCCAAAAATTAGACGTCCAGACATCAGCAGAGCTAGAAACATGCTAAGTTGGGAGCCTAAAATTGGCTTAGAAGAAGGGCTCAATAATACAGTTGAGTATTTCAAAAGTGTAAGGGTTTGAGTAAGTGGGGGGAATTAATGTGGATAGATTAATCAATAAAATAAAAGATAATTCTGCTGTTGTTGGAATTATGGGATTAGGTTATGTTGGATTTCCACTGGCAATGGCTTTTGCTAAAAAGTTTAACGTAATTGGATATGATGTCAGTGAAAATACTGTTACAACGCTCAAAAGTGGCAGATCACATATAAAAGATGTATTACCAGATGTGCTTAATACGTATCTTGGTTCTTCATTTCATCCTACAAGTAATGTAGATGACTTAAACAAGTGTGATTTCTTCATAATATGTGTGCCGACACCACTTAATGGAGATCATGAGCCTGATTTGAGGTATGTTGAAAGTGCAGTAACAACAATTTCCAAAATTCTCAGGAAGGATCAGTTCGTTATTCTCGAAAGCACAACTTATCCAGGTACAACAGGAGAAGTGCTTGTGCCTATTTTGGAAGAGAGCGGGCTTAAAGCTGGTGTACATTTTGGTGTCGCACATTCACCAGAAAGAATCGATCCAGGTAACACTTCTAAAGTAGAAGACATTCCTAAAGTCGTCGGTGGTATAAATGATAAATGCACCGAGATTGCAGCAATTCTGTATGGCGCCGCGCTTAAGCATATAGTACCAGTTGCTAATGCAAGAACTGCTGAAGCTGTCAAAATCTTAGAGAATACTTTCAGGTGTGTAAATATTGCACTCATAAATGAAATGTCTTTGATTTTTGACATGATGGATATTAATACATGGGAAGTTGTTCAAGCTGCTGCAACTAAACCATATGGGTTTATGTCATTTTATCCAGGTCCTGGCATTGGAGGACATTGTATTCCACTTGACCCATACTATCTGTCATATCAAGCAAAAAGACTAGGCTTCATGCCTCGCTTTATTGAAGTAGCAGGTGAAATAAATCACTATATGAAGATATACACGATCAACGTTGCTAGAGAAGCGTTGCATAACATTGGTAAACAACTACGTAATTCTAATATTGCTGTGTTTGGTCTAGCATACAAGAAAAATATAAATGATGCAAGAGAATCACCTGCGTCGTATATTATTGAATCACTTAAAAACCTTGGTGCAAATGTAATAGTTTATGACCCATATGTAAGTACATTCAAAACACCGTTCGGTACTCTGTTCAGTCAGAGTAGCGTAGAAGAAACTCTGAAAGACGCTGACTGTGCTATCTTCCTTGTCGACCATGATGAATACCGTAACATAGACCAAAAAACTATGATCGCACTCATGAAGTATCCCATCATTGTTGATTGTAAAAATATATTCGGTAGACACGATAGTATAATGTATTACGGCATAGGCAAGGGAAGCGTGCAATCACCCGCGAAGACTCCTATCATTGTCAATGAGCCTATCCCAAAACATATTCCCATTTGCACATCCATAAGGGTTCCATAACCACTTCCTATGTAGTATTTCGATGATTATCTAAAAACCAAGGTTCAAAGAAGTGTTTTTTTGAGTTTTGGAATACTTTCGATTGTAAGAATATATTCGACAAACGCAATGGCATAATGTATTGCGGAATAGGTAAGAAAAAGCATACAATAATAAAAGAAGCTCATGAATGTGAGCTCTATTCTCTTATTTAATCCAATTAATATATTTTTTAAATTATTGTCTTCTAAAATTATTGTCTTCTCATAGTTATGCATATGGAATATGGATGTGTAATAATGCGGTTCAACTTAATGTTTCTAACTCTTTTATCGATTGCGCTGATACAACCTGTATATGCAGGCTCAACAGAAATATCGAATGATGCCTATAATAAATCAGTTCAAATGCTAGCTGTTTGTGAAAATAATCAGGTTGTACCAAAATGGAACTACGCAGAGAATATAAATGATAATAGAGGAATAACGTTCGGTGCTATTGGTTTCACAACAGGTACATGGGACGGAAATATTTTGATTAAATATTACACTGAACTTAATCCCAATAATACACTTGCTAAGTATATTCCTGCATTAAATGCTATAGATGCGGGTTCACATCCATACAACGACGAAAGCTCAAGTAATAGCACGATTGGTCTTGATAACTTTATAACAGACGTTAATAATGTCAATGATCCACTATGGCAAACAGCACAACTTTATCTAATACAACAGATGTACTGGAATCCTACTGTTGCTGCATGGAATCGTATTGGCGCTAACAACCAGTTAACTCTGGCTTTTATGTACAATTCTAATATTAGGTTTGGCCAGGATTGTATGGAATCATTTATAACTGGTGCAACCGCTCAATGCGGTGGTACGCCTGGCACTGGAGTAGATGAAAATACGTATCTACGGGCGCTCATGGCTGAAATGGACGCTCAGATAGCAAAAGAGGGTTGGGGAGACACCGACCGTAATGACGGTTTTAAGAAACTTCTAGCAGAAGGAAACGTGAATTTAAAGACTCCTTTCACATTTACAGAATATGGAGACTCATATATAATTACTGGTGATTTGGATTTAAATGAAACTACATCTGTAACGCATACCAAAGCGGTAACACTTACAAGTTTAAATATACTAACCCCACATACATGGACTGGTTGTGCTGCAAAAATAATATTCACACAGTTTGATACTATATTTTTACCTTTTGTACCATTTTTTTGGTAATAAGATTGATTAACTTCCCTATTGTGAATGTTCATGCTGGTTTGTAACAAAGCCAGATTTTTTGTAATAGAACCTACAATTTTTACAATACATTTTATGTGCTTTTTATATTTTAATCAAATTTTCGTTGGCGCACCCCGCTACAAGTAACGGGGTATGTTCGCGCCCCCAATTCGTTTATAAAATAACTGTTCAAAATTGACTATTTTAATTTGTTGATATGCTTCTTTTTCTTCCTTATTTTCCTGATTTTCAACATAGCTTTTGATTACATTGGAAACTGTTCCATCTCATACAGTTCCAATGTAGCCTCCATCACTCCAAAGTTCACCACCCCAAAGCTGTTTTTTAATTTCAGGGTATTTTTTGAAGATTTGTCTTTGCTGTAATACTTTTTGTAACTTGCATTACTTTTGAAGGAAAATACTTGGGGTCAGATCCAACAAAAATGTGTACATGATCACCATCACAACCAACTGCATCAAACTCAAAACAGTATCTGTCACTAATTTCAAAACATACATTTTTTAAAAAGTTGACAATCTCAGTATCTAAAAGAAGACATTTTCGGTACTTAACACAAAAAACCATATGGTATCGGATTTTATAGACACAATTATTTGCATGTCTTAGTTCTATTTACAGTACAAATGTAGCTAAAAATGTAAGGCAGTTATTTAACAATGGTTCTAGGGGAAGTTTTCCATCCCCGCAGCAAGCTGCTGTGTATTCCACTGAAATAAATATTTCGTTATATGCACATATAAGTTTTAGCATTAACAGATTTTTTTATAATGATTAAAATTAGTGAAAAATAATTCCTTATTTCTTATATATGAATAATTATGAATATATAGGTTTGTACTTGAGTATTTAATAAGTAATTCGCGTAATAACAGACGGTTATCCTGTGTATAAATGTAATTTAATTGAGATTGCTGTCTTGAGTCAAAAAATACAGTTTTCACATTTGAAAAAGATTACCGAAACAGAGAGTTGAAGAGAAGAGGTGAGTTTAATGAATTATATAAGAAAAAATTGTCTGAACTGCGGGGATGAATTTGTAGTCTTGGAAAACGTGGAAAGAAAAGATGTCTACTGCACACTCAAGTGTCTTTTAGAGTTTCAGTCTAAGCTGGAGGAGAATGAAATTTCTTCCTTATTAATTGAGCCTCTCCCAAAACTCAAAAATTGATTTTTGAATCTCATGTTTGGAGCAGTCAATTGAACATATGATCAGAGAGAATGACTCTGAAAACTCCTGATGATTTAGAATAAAACAGGTTTTGGAATAGGCTCGAAAATGAAATGGGGGCACTGAAGTTTAAAAGGGAATGGATATGGTTGATACTAAGTGTAAATACGCTTTAAGATGTTATGGATATCGAGACAGTTCATATACATGTACAAAAGCCCGTGACAAGCGCTTTTGCGGAATCTATAGACAGCTTAGAAATGGAGCTTGTACTATCAGTTACATTTGTAACAAGTGTAGCTTCCAATTAGTTTCTGTTGCAAAAAATCTGGCTTTATTACGAAATCAGTATAAAGATTCAACGTAAAAATAAAAAGCGTAACTTGCTTCCAAAAAGATGATAATACATAAAAAAATGAAAATATAAAAATAGAATAAGTTACATTAAAAGTGAGAATTTTTTATTGTCAATTATACTATATTGTTAGTTAACTTTCCTGTACCAGAAGTGTTCCTAGACCAAGATATTACCGCTTGTAGAAATGTATGTATATGTTTCCTCTAGGAACATCCCCTCCACCTACATTGTAGAAAGGACCATAACTTTTTATTCTCACTGTACCAATTACCCACGGGTGAACTGCAGGCTTATCAGCATCTTTTGATATATAAAACCACCTTACGCTATTATCTAAAATCTCAGTATCAACCGAGGGAAAATTCTCGGTATAATGGTAAGGTTTTAGTATTTTTTCAATACTTCCATTACCAGGTCTAGCTTTCCTCACACCTGTGTTGCGTGTACTAACTAACTCAATACCAGCTCTTGCCTTAAGAAGTTCATGGGTCTTCACATGATCCCACTCGTTTGGCTTGTATAGGTTATATTCTGTTGGATAAATAACACATGTTTCTCCCCAAGATGCTTCACTTAGCGTTCCTTGATTCTTAACTGAAAGGCACTGAGCATTGTCTACAGATGCAAATATAATCACTGCCAAAATGGTAATTAGTAATACTAAGCCAGCTTTCATCCGCTAATTCCCCTAAAAAAGGACAATTTGATAAGAAGCTTGTCTGTTAAAATAATAGATAGAAGGATATTCATCTCCCAACTTTAACAGTTCTATACGCACTACCTTTTCTTCACTCCAAACACTCATAGTCGTGATATACTATTTGTATGACATAGACCAGACATTCAAGAATGTCGAGTAAACATATGTTTAGGAATAAAAGAGAATGCATAATATAAAGTGTTTTTTATATATCTTCAACTATATATTATTGCTTCATTACCTAAAAAATATGCAATTTAGGAGTTCTGTTGTAAAAAATCTGGTTTTGTTACAAACCAGCATGAACATTCACAATAGGAAAGTTAATTATTCTCATCATTAGAAATTGGTACACAAAGGTAAGAATTATAGTATCAAGGCATAGGAATATAATTTTTGCATCACAACCATATTTTATCCTAAAAAATGGTTATCCTAAGTAACCTTTTAATGTGAAATTTTCATTTTATTACTTCCTGAAACTTATGATTTTACAGTAAATTTGATGTGCTTTTCATATTTTAAAGAAAATCGCGTTACATAACTATATTAGCTTAAATATTAACTATTTTTTCCATAATAATTAATCTTAATGAAAATTAATTCTTTATTACTTATATAAGAACAGAGACGAATATGTAAACCTATAGTTAGGTATTTAAAACGAATTTTATGTAATAATAGACGGCCATCCTTTGTACAAATTTAGTTTAATTGAGATTGCCGTCTCGAGTCGAAAATAACTATATTAAAACAAAATTAAACTGAATAATGGGGGAATAAGGATAGTATTACCTAAAGCAATAATAGCCACGCTGATGATCGTACTTATCATCGGATCGGTGTGTGCTGCGCCTAATACTACAGGTGGATCATCTTCATCTAATGTCACAGATGGATCATCTTCATCTAATGTTACAGATGGATCGTCAACAATCGCAGGGCATGATATACCAGCGCTAGAAACTCGACAAGATAAAATCTCAGGGCATAAGATTCCAGTGTCAGAAACTCGACATGGTAAAAAATTACCTCCAGGACAAAATAAAAAAGCAGGAAGTATTGTTAAGGCTCCTGCAGCAAGTGCTTCTGTTTCTAATGCTGCTGTTTCTAATGCTGCTGTTTCTAATGCTGCTGTTTCTAATGCTGCTGTTTCTAATGCTGCTGTTTCTAATGCTGCTGTTTCTA
>Ga0207800_1000440_pt1 | contig 12076 bp, 5 predicted proteins | sample LuqExpMetageno11_FD_187769 | JGI IMG/M metagenome (GOLD analysis project Ga0207800, IMG submission 187769) | Tropical forest soil microbial communities from Luquillo Experimental Forest, Puerto Rico - Sample 11 (SPAdes) | ecosystem: Environmental > Terrestrial > Soil > Tropical forest ...
GCCAAAGCATCGGACACCGAAAGCACAGGCGGAGCAATGATCAGCACATAGTCGTACTGTGCGCGCCATCCTGCAACCAGCGCCTTCATGCCTTCTGAACCAAGCAATTCAGACGACAGCCCCGTATCCTCGCCCGCATGCAGCAGGCCCAGGCGATCACTATCCTTCAAACCTTGAACCGCGGCCGAAGCGGAATTGCCATTCAGCATGTTGGCCAGTCCAGCATTGGTGCGCAGATTCAGAGCATCCTTCAGCATGGGCTTCCGCAGGTCAGCTTCAACCAGCAGTATCTTGTAGCCCTGCCGTGCAAAAACCGCGGCAAGATGAACGCCGAAGCCCGTCACGCGGTCGCCCTCACCGCAGCCTGTCAGCAAGAGAACGCTATGCGGCTTCAAACCATAACCACTGGTAATGGCCGTGCGCAGGGAACGCATGCCCTCCAGATAAAGCGGATTCTCGATCAGATCCGTCAGGGGACTATCTCCACCCGAAGCTTCAGCAGCCAGAAGTTTTGCCGGGTCGCCCTCGCTGCCAGCTTTGCCGGTTGCAGGAATCACGGCAACGGGAGAAACACCCAGTTCGTGTTCAACCTGAGCAATCTCCAACAGACGCCGGTCGCGCACATCCACCAGCAACGCTATAAACGCTCCAAACAACAAGCCCACAACCACGGACCCACCCAGATAGAGGGGCGGATTCGGCGACTTCGGCTTGCCCGGAATCGCGCCTGGATTCATCACAAGAATGTCAGAACGGCGAAGGCCTTCCAGCGCACCCGCTTCCTTGATGCGGCGGTACATGTCGTTATACAGGCTGCGTTCTTGATCCGCTTCCTGCTTGGCGACCATGTACTCGATGCCCTTGTTGTTCATGGCATCGGCTTGCCCCTTCTGCTTGTCATACAGAGAGCGGATATTGCTCTCTGTCTGACGGGCAATCATGTAGTCGCTCTTGGCGTGATCCTTAATTCGATCCTGCTCCGCATGAATCGAGCGCTCAATCTCGTCAACCTGCTTCTGCATCTGCACCATGCTGGGAAAGTTCGCGCCATACTTGGCAGAACCCTGCGCCATGTTGGTTTTGATGCTGGCTTCCTGCGCACGCAATGTCTGAATGGTGTTGAGCGAGTTGACCACGTTGGGGGCAGCGCCGCTCAGGATGTTGCCACTCAAACCGGAGATAGATTCTGCGCCATCCGACTGCACAGCACGGTAGACCGCTTCCTTGAGAATGCTGTTGGTCTGCGCGGCGGTCAGTGAATTATTCAGATCCTGCAAACGAGCCAGGACAACGCTCACAGCAATCACACGGCCGTTCGCATCCGTGTCGCCAGTGGTAAACACACCGGTTGACTTCTGAATGTCGGCAACCCGTGCATTGGCATCCTCTGCGTTCTTGCGCAGTTCAGCCATTTCTTTGCCCAGCCAGCCCGTCGCTTCCTGCGTTGAGTCACTGCGCGCATGGGAATCGTAGCTCTTCAACCCTTCCACCAGGTGGTTGACAACCGCGCTGGCCAGACGCGGATCTGGATCCGAGTAGCTGACCGAAATCAATCGCGTACCATCCTGCACCTTCACCTTCAGGTGATCCCCAAAGATGCGCAGCACCTTTGCCCGCCGCACTGGAGATTGATCCAGTGGCAGCGCCGCGGATTCACTCTTGACCTTCGGCCCGATCAACGACAGTGCATAGCCTACGGGGCTGAATCGAGGCCGATAGTCATGCGTCTGCTCCAGGTGCAGATCTTCGATTGTCTTCACCGCGAGCGGCTCTGACCTGAGGATCTGTGCGTCCGTCTGCAACGTAATGTTGTAGTCGATCGCATCGGAAGGCATAGGACCTTCGTTGATCGCACTGTTCAAGCCAAGCGGTCCAGGGTTATCCTTCTGCACCTGGACAGCAGCGCTGGCCTCGTACCGGGGAGTCTTCAGCAGGCATGCTGCCACTCCCAACGCCAAGCTCGCACCAGTCACGATCAGGACCAGTTTGCGACGCCGCTTGATCGACTTGAACAGATCCGACAAAGTCAGTTCTGAATTTCTCATCGAGTGAGCCGCTGCATTCCGAGCCAAGAATTGCAATTGCTTAGGATGCTGCATAGGTTGACTCAATCTGCCTCCATGTCGCAGTGACGTTTCTTCTTGCCGGAAAAATATGCACCCATGCAACGCACCCGCGAAGACACGAATCCTTCTGGCTGCAGTTCACCCGCATACACACTTTTCCGAATTGGCAGTGCAGTTCGCAATACGCCCTGGCGACACATTCGATTGCGATGCTGCAACGGAAACACTAGCCCAGTACGGCGCGCAGACAATGATTGGCCGGCACATGCTTCCTGATCGCCGCGACAGACAGGGAAAGAGAGTGTGGGCCGCACTCAATGACTGTCACAGCACTGAAAAGCAATTCACAGACAAGGCTCTGACGACCAGCATCCGGGCCTCGGGTTGCCAGCTCAAGGTAGACTTCAACCCTTGAACCGGGGGAAGACGCCACAACTTTACATCGCTACGGAATAGTATTTCAGTACTAGGTTTCGACTAGTTCGTTCATGCTCATCTTAGCATCTGGATAATCTAAGTCAACCATGGAAACTTCCTATTTTCTATCCTTTATAAGTAACTCTCTCTATCTTACTTGTCTCTCGATCTGGTTACGTTACTTTCCTGCAGGACGACTAAATTCCGCCTGTCACTTTCCGCCTATCCTGTTTCTCTTCCTCCGAAACTTTCCCTTTCTGCTCATATCTTTAGCAGGCAAAAACTAGGAGGCGTGCAGGACAAAAAGGTAAGAGCCCTTTTCTACCAGAGGTGGCACAGGCAAAATGTACGCATGAGGATACGGTATTCCATGTCCTATTTCCTGGTGCTTTCGGACGGCCCGGATGAAGATAAAAATGCCAACAATTTCGCAAGCACACCGCGCACTTCAGACACAAAAAACAAACGCGGTCTCAGACCGCGCCCACGCATACTATCGGATTCTTATTGTAGCCAGAGAAAAATCGCTTCGCTGCCTGTAACAGATGAACCCTGGCTATTCGCGCTGGTGGCGTGCTGCTTCTATCCGCTGCCAGAGGCACGGAGGAAACAGCACACCCGAACACGTTGCAATTAGGGGTTAACCGTCAAGTGCAGAGCACTGGTAATTGGCACCGTAACTGTGAACACGCCATTGCCACTGGCATTCAATTGCTGCGCGCAGAGTTCCTGTTGCGCATAGGGGCAGCTCTGTCCAGAGTGGCCTACCGCCCAATCCACAGGACTGCCCGTGGTTGATCCATCAAACGTTGTCGTGCCCAGCGAGACGCCGGAAGAACAGCCGATATCATTTTGCCCTGATTTGCACTGTGCACTATAGGATGGCGCGGAAAGCAATTCCGTAGTCGCACTGCTGTAGCCAGGCACGGTAATCTGCACCGTACCGGTAGCGGATTCATCCTTATTGATGATCACCACATGCACGGCCTGATGCGCATCGATCGTTGCCCAGGCAGAAAGATTGGCTGAAGTTGTAAGCTTGACCGGAACCAGCCGCGCCCCATGGCCCGCAGCCTTGTCGAACATGAGCAGCCCATAATAGCGAGGCTGAACAAATTTGAGGGCATAGAACGACGTGAATTCCCACAGGTTGTAGTTGGTGTACTGGCCGGTGTGCAGATTCGTTCCGTCATAGCCGAGAGACGCATACAGAAATTCCACATCCAGCAGCCACAAGGCAGCCTGAAACGTGTTGCTCAGTCCTGCCTGGCCGCCACCGCCAATGTCGCCGAACTCGCCCATGCGGAATAGCGTGTTGGGTGATGCGGCACGCACCGATTTGAGATAACTCTGGTACAGCGTGGGACCCACCTTGGCTCCATACACTGAAGCCTGCTGCAACAGCACATCGGGCAGATTACAGGCACTGGTGGATCCGGCCGCAATCTGCGCGGGGGTACAGATAGTCTGCTTTGCAATCGGATAATTGTGCTGGCTGATGATGGCCGGATTGAACCCCGCACCCAAAGACGCCTGAACTCCAGCAATATACGACGATCCCGCAGTGCTGGGCCCCATGAATTTTAGCGTCGTGGAAGGTGCTGCGGCCTGAGCCCGCGCAACCCACTGCTTCCAATCCTGCAGGTAGCTTTGCGATGCGCAGCTTCCATTGAAGGTGTAGCCCGTGCAACGGAAGCTCTGGCTGAGATAGTTGTCGGGCTCATTGCCCGGCTCAATGGCAACAACTTTCGACCAGAGAGAGCCGAGCCCATTGTCGGAGTTCACATAGTTCGCGGTCTCTGTGCTGGCCCAGCTTTCCTGATTGCAAGCCATGTCGATTCCCAGGCTCACCTTCACATCTGTGCTGGCAAGCAACGACTTCAGCGGCCCCATCAACGAATATCCGCTCTTGTCGCCGGAAGAGTAAGTCTGCGCGTAGTCAAACGTCGCGCCGGAGTGCGAGCAGTTGTTGTAGTATGCGCCGCCATAGTTGGTGTTATCGGGCGCCATCGCGCCATCGCCTTCCACGCGCAAAAACAGCGTGCTGCCTGAAGCAGAGATTAGATTATTCAGTAGCTGGCGATACACAGAATTAGCGGCGCAAGGCAACTGCCCCGATCCGCCGCACAGATCCGGCGGTCCCACCCAGCGCGCCACATCGTTATGGTCTTGCGATAATCCGGCAAAGTCGTCGGGAATGCGCGTGCCGCTGGCCGTGGGATCCACCACAACCGAAGCAATGCTCTGCGCCGAGGAAGGCGGAATGTAGGAATAAGCCGCCTCCGAAGCGCAACTAACAGCACTGCCGTCCACGGCAATGGCGCGCAACACCTGCGTGGAACCAGCCGCGGGACTCACCGTAACCGCACTGCTATACACCGGCGAAGAGTTGCTTGGCGTTGAGCCGTCAAGCGTGTAGTGAATGGTGGCCGAAGTATCCGTGCTGGAGATTGTCACCGCACCGGGCTGGACCGTGTAAGGCCCGGGCAAAGGGAAGAACGTTGGCGCCGAAGCCAGAGACGTATAACTGGCTGAAGCTGTCGCACTGGCATCCAGGCCGTCCGCTTTCGCCATCGCGATAATCTGCACTGTCGCACTACTGCCCAAACTGATGGGGCCAGAATATCTGGCCGATGAACTGCTGGGCGTTGAGCCGTCGAGTGTGTAGTAAATGGCAGCGCTTGTATTGCTATCGCTGATCACAACCTGTGCCGGGCAAGAGGCAATCAGGCTCACGGAAGGCACATCCGTAACAGTGACGACAGGATCTTTCTTGATTACCGCGCCGCTGCTGCCCGAAGTATCAATTGAAGCAGTCTTGGCGCATCCAGCCATAAGCCACACAACCAGGCACAAGGCGCTGGAGCACAGTATCTTAAGCTTAAAATTCGACCCACGCGCCGCCATACACCGCGCGCGATAGTTTCCTGAAGATGAGTTCGAGCGCCAGGAAGAAAACGGAAAGTAAGCTACTGGGAAGCGCATTTTTACCTCTTACACACTTTATCGACAGGAGAAAAGTGTACAACTGTCGCTCTGAAGTAACCTATACATCCTATGTGCTAGGAAGGTAATCAAACTTATTGACTAATCAAAATGAGACCGAGCTGCTTCGACAAAAAACAGAAATACCGCAGCACACATACGCGCTCAAGCACGCAGTGCAGTGCGTTGATTCTATTAAGATGATCTTGAGAGGCAAGAAAAAGAAGAAACTCTGGCGAAGGAAAAAGTAAGTTTATAGGTATAAATACTCATAAACATTTGTACTAGTCGCGATATGAGATGCGCGTAATTTTTTCTTGCAAAACAGGTAAATCGTCATGGGGGACAGGTAATGTGAATGCGCTGGCGCGCAATAAGTCTGTCTCGTTTTAAGTCCTGCCCCCATACACACTCCGGAACCACTGCAAGAATCAACTGACAGGCGTTACCGTGGCTTTCGGAGTTCCGGAGAAATTGATAGCGGACGGAAGATGGAAATCCCGCAACGCATAGAGTGCGCCGCTCTCTGAGAGATGCTGATTATCCGAGTAAAGCAGTAGCTCGCCCCGGCGATAAAAGCACTCTCCCTCCGTATTGCACAGACTCTGCTTGAGATTGATAAAACGCACTCCAGGGCAGTCACGACGCACCTGCGCGAGAACTCCTCCTTCGCGCTCGGCCGCAGGCAAATCCCCTTGATCGGCTAGCCCAGGATCGCTCCCATTCTTCATCCCCAACCAGTTGGTCAACTGGTAGCGGCTGACGGAGCGCGCGGTACGCACACGCCACAAGGGATCGGTGGCAAACGACGGTACATCGTCGAGCAGAATCACCTGTTTGCCCATTGCTTGCACGCTTTGAATGGTGGCGATCAGGGCATGGCTCATGAGTGTGCTCGCCGTATCCAGATTGCGGCTGGAATGCACCTCTGCGGTACTTTGCACCAGAGGCCCTTCATAGTCGTTGTTTTGAAAGGGCGCAGACCAGTATCCGGTGATCACAACGTACTTGATGCGTGCATCATCTTTCAGTATTTGCAACGCGCGCTGATTGAAACGCAAACACTCTCCAGCCAGGCCGGGATGCGCCGACAAAGAGCGCGTAACGCCTTCCAAGGGCAAACAGGAAGCTTTGTTCAGCCGTATCAGATCGTAGCCTTCAGACAGTGCGATTTTGCGCATAGCCTGCGCAAGTGCCGCGGCATGGCTGTCACCCCACAGTGCAACAGCCTTGGAGTTGCTCGCCGTCATGCAGGTGGAACTGGTATTGGGAACCTCCTTGCCATATGGCTCCAGGCAGGGATCGTCCTGCAGGGAAAGCCCCTCATGTTCCATGCGCGCCAGTTGCTGATCACGCTGCGGCAGACCACCGCTCTTCCACACCACGGTGCAAACCACAAGCAGAACTGCGGTTACCACACCATAGCGAATCAGCAGTGGAACCGGCGGCATCTTGGACTTACGGAAAGGCTGTTCCACCAGATAGTAGGAGAGTACGGCCGCGCCAAAAGCCGTAGCGATCAACAGCGCCACCAGCAACGGCGGCAGCTTGGGACCAAAGACCACGCGCGCCAGAGCCAGTAAAGGCCAATGCCACAAATAGAAGGAGTAAGAAACCTTGCCTATGTACACCATGGGCGCCGTCGAGAGAACTCGACGATTGATCCAGCCCTGCGGTGTTGCCAGCAAGATGGTTGCGCCCGCAACCGACGGCATGGCGGCAAATCCGGGAAAAGGCGTTGCGGTGCTCAGCAGAACAATCGGCACAATCAGCATCGCCAATGCAGCCCAACCCAATAGATTGGCACTTCGAGAGGAAAGCGACAGCCGGCGTCCCTTCTCCACCACGGCCAACAACACGCCCGCGCATAGTTCCCATGCACGCGAAGGCAACATATAAAAGACCATCGTTGGATGCCTCGGCAACTCATACGCTGCGAATGCCAGCGAGACAACGCACGTCAGCACCAGAAACGGCAGCAAGAGATTGCGGCGGAAACGGTAAACCACCAGCAGCAAAATTGGCACTACGGCATAGAACTGTTCTTCCACACCCAGGGACCAGGTCATAAGCAGTGGGTTGTAGTCGCTATGCAGGTCGAAGTAACCCGAGGTCTTCCAGAACAAAATATTGCTGGTCGAGAGGGTGGCGGCAAACGCCGAGCGCCCGAACAACATCGCCTCATAAGGCGAGAGCAATACCAGAGCCGCCAGAATGGTAAAGAGGAGCACCGCAAAGTATGCCGGCAGAATTCGTTTGGCGCGGCGCTGGTAGAAATCGGCAAAGCTGAAGGTGCCTTTGCGCAACTCCGCGTAGATATGGCCACCGATAAGATATCCGGAGATGACAAAGAAGATGTCCACTCCGGTAAAACCGCCCGTCATCCAGCTCAGGCCTGCATGAAAAACCACGGTGCTGACAATAGCAATTGCGCGCAAGCCGTCGATGTCGCTGCGGTAGGCTCTTTCTTGGGGAGTTAGTAGGCTCACAGCAGGTCTCCTGCGGACATACATCCACTAGCGCCCGGATGGACGCGAGACTGCCTGTTGGTAAGAGAGCGAGGGAGAACCGAGAGCCATTTCAGTATAGCAGCCTTCGCAAGTTGGAACGGCCACGTTCACGGTAGATTCACCGTGGACGTGGCCGCTGGCGGTTAACGGAGAAACCGCCAAACTCGTTATTGGACGAAATCGATCAGTACAGCCGAGGTTATCGGCACATTGGTAATGGTGAAGACGCCATCGGTGCCCGTAATGGTGGTAGTGGCCACCGAGCCCTGGATGGAGCCGTCCGTCGAACCGTCAAATGTCTGTCCGCCGAACACAACGCCTGTGGTTGAGGTATACGTGGGTGCGGTCAGCGAACGAACCGTTCCCGTCCGGTAACCGGGAAGCGAAATCTGCACGCTGCCCGTATTCTGTTCGTCCTTATTGATGACGACCACGTGCACGGCCGAAGTGCTGTCCACCGTGGCCCAGATGCTCACATTCGAATCGCTCATCTGGCTCACAGGCAGCAACTTGGCATTGCGTCCTGCCATCTGCGAGAAGGTCAGCAAGCCATAGTAGAGCGGCGTCACCTTGGTCAGGTTGTACACCACCTTGCTACCAGACGGCTGCGGCTTGAACTCGAACAGTGTGTAGCGCGTGTACTGGCCGGTATGCCAGTTGACGCCATCCATGCCGTTGGCAAGGTAGTTGAACATCACATCGATCGACCAGAGAGTTGCCTGGAAGGTATCGCTGATGCCCAGCGCTCCGCCACCGCAAACAGAGTTCATCTCACCCATGCGGAACTTGAGTCCAGCGCTGTGGGCCGAAGCCGCGTAAGGAGCATACGCCGCAGGTAGATCCGTGGCGGAACCCGGCAGCAGCAGATAATCGGCAGGAGGAGTAAAGGTGGCGCTGGCAGGCTTCAGATACGCATGCTGGCTGACGAAATCCGGCAGGAAGCTTCCACCCTGGAATGCTGTGGTTGCTCCGCTATTCCAGGACGAACCGGCCGTCGAGGGCCCCATGATCTTGATGCTGCTGCCGGCGACATCGTGAATCGCCTGCGCCCAGGTCTGGTACTCGGCCTGATAGCTGTCAAAGTTGTAGGTGAGGGGTCGCATACCCTGGCCCAGGTAGTTATCCGGCTCGTTGCCAATCTCAATGCCGTCGATGACGCTGTTCGGCAGTTGCGAAACCCACTGAGCAGCCTGAGCCTGCGTGATGGAAAGATTGCTGTTCATCATATCCACGCCCAGCACGTAGTGAATATTGACTGCCTGCGAGAGCTCGGAGAGCGGAGCAATGTCGGCACTCAGGTTGGCCACCGTCGAATTATCGCCCGTCAAGCGCAGCATCATGGGCGCCGTGGCGTACTGCATCAGGTTATTCAGCAACTTGCGGAACGCAACGTTCACACCACCCGAAGCCGTTCCCATGATGGCCGCAGGCTGAGTCCAATCCGTGGAAATACCCAGGAAGTTCGTGGGAATCACCTTAGAAGGAGTGGTCGAAATAGTGGCTTCAGCCAGCGTGTTGGTCGGCAGCGTCACCGTGACCGTTGCGCTGTATATCGCGCTCTGCTGATAACCATTGGCAATCGCGATGGCGTTGAACTGCGAGGTGGTCGACTTCTTGGGCTGCAAAACGATGGGAGCGCTATAAACCAGCGAGGACGTGGTGGGCGTGCTGCCATCGGTGGTGTAGTAGATGGTCGCACCAGCCAGGGTATCGCTCATCACAACCGTAGCGGTGTAATTGAAGGTGCCAGAGGCAGGAGAAATCACCGGCGTCGGAGCCACAATGCTGTAGGTTGCCGACGCGGCACTGGCGGATACAACGCCATTAGCCACGGCGAGAGCCTTGACGGTCATGTTGCCTGTCACTTGAATCGGACCGCTATAAACGCTGGAAGCTGTCGTCGGATAGCTGCCATCTGTGGTGTAGTAGATGACCGCACCCGAAGTTGCATCGCTGATGCTCACGTTCTGAATGGAGTAGTAGGTACCGCTGGCCAGCGAAAGCACCGGAACCGCCACCGGAATCTGAATGGTGTAGGCAGCCTTGGTGATCTTGCTCAACGTCCAGTTCGGCACCATCACGGCCGCTGAAATCGTCTGCGTGCTGTTCGCGGTGATGGGGCCGGTATACACTGCCGAAGCCGTGGTCGGCGTGGTGCCATCGGTGGTGTAGTAGATGGTGCCACCCGCTGTGGACGCGGCAATCGACACCGACTGCACGCTGGTGTACTTGCCCGCCGCCGGCAAAATCGTGGGTGCAGTCGGCTGCAGCGTGTAGCTGGCCTGGGTCACGCTGCTCTTGTTGTAGCTGTTGCCGATGGTGATGGCCATCAGCTTTTCCGTCGCCGCCACCGTCACGGGACCGCTATACAGCAACGAAGTAGCCGCCGGCGTGGTGCCGTCCGTGGTGTAGTAGATGGAGGTGTTGGGCGTCGTGGTGGTCATCGCCACAGTCTGCGCAACGGCATAAGTTCCGCCTGCCACCGACAAAACCGGCGCAGCGGCCTGGAAGTTGTAGCTCTTGCTCAGTACGCCGCTATTGGCAAAGCCAGTGGCCGTGGCCATGGCCTGCACCAGCGTATTGGTCGACACCGTAAAGGGCGCGCTGTACACCGGCGATGCGGTCGTAGGCGTGCTGCCATCCAGCGTGTAATAGATGGTGGAACCAGGAGTTGCATCGGTCAGAGAAATCGTCTGCGCGGTTGTAAACACACCCGAGGTAGGCGAATTGACAGGCGTTGCGGTCATCAACGTGTAAGCGGCCTGCGTTACGCTGCTCTGGCTGTAACCACTGGTAACGGCAATCGCCTTGACGATCTTTGAAGTGGCGACCGTGATCGGAGCTGAGTAAACAGCGGAAGCTGTAGTCGGCGTGGTGCTATCGGTGGTGTAGTAAATGATCGTATCCGAGGTAGCCCCGGTAATGGTGACTGTCTGCACCGTGTTGTACTTGCCGGCAGCAGGCGAAATGGTGGGTGCGGTGGAAGCTGTCAACGCCTGCGCTTGCCCGTTCCTGCTGGCCATAGGCAACAAGAACAGCAAAACAGCCAGAAGGACATAGTACACAGGACGAATCTGGGCAGCAGTGCGGGTTGAGGTTGATTCGCTTACAGCGATGCAGTGCGAAGTCGTGCCGACTGAACGCAAGTGACTGAAATTATTCAGGTTGGAATGAAAAGCAAAAATGCTCATAAAGTTCGCGTCTCCGTTGAAGCGACTTGCACTTTCCTTCAGCTTCAAACTGAGTATAGGAACTTGCGTAATAATCAAAAAGATTACTGCAGTCAATAGGGTAACTCTAATTCAAATTACCAAGATACTGTGAACGGGATCGCCTGCACACGTTGCAAGGCCCTCTTCAGGCCTCGCTGCAAATCTACAAATATCTGAATAATTTGATTTTTAGATGGAGGGCACGATCTTCCCTGTCAGCGAAAAGCGCAAATTTCCATCTCACTATCAGCCGAGCACCCAAGGCGCGCGCAATGCCTAGCGCATAAAACCGCTCCGGAACAAGGCATTCGTGCAGAGAAAATACACTTTAGTCACGCATTGAGAGACCCAGATCAGGGTTCCTGATAGGCCTGAGCCGTCACCACTCCTTGAGTCCTGTGGAAAAGTCCCGGCTCTACGGCAGAAATTGACTAGATACTCCCCTGCAAGCAGTTAGGACACTTCTCCTGGTCCGCTCACGCGGCCAACTACCATGCAGGTAGCCGCAAACTCTGGACAGGCAAATTCAAGGCAAAAAGCGAAGTGTTCGAAATTACACATAAACACTTTTATATAAATGATATACAAAAAATTTCTCAGACCATACTCACACTCTATTTCCCTTCTTGCGCTTCTATCTGCTTCCAATTTATCGGTAAAAACAACCCAGAGTGTCTTTTGGGCATCTTAGACATCCCGCCAAGCGCAACAGAGCTTTTTCCTGCCCAGAAATTTCCATCTATCTACATGAATATAGGATTGTTACAGGACAAAAACTTATGCTTTCCTTAGCGTCAACGCTTTCTGTACTGATATAGTCCAAATTGACTTCACCCATACAGGCTATTGAATCGAGGTGCGATCAAGGGTACTCTCCAGACATCGA
>Ga0207800_1000441_pt1 | contig 12065 bp, 10 predicted proteins | sample LuqExpMetageno11_FD_187769 | JGI IMG/M metagenome (GOLD analysis project Ga0207800, IMG submission 187769) | Tropical forest soil microbial communities from Luquillo Experimental Forest, Puerto Rico - Sample 11 (SPAdes) | ecosystem: Environmental > Terrestrial > Soil > Tropical forest ...
GGCTGTCAACGGGGCAATAGTAATCTGTGATATACCCCTATCAACTGACCAAAGGACATGGTACATTTAAAATGTATTCACTCAAAAGGCTGTTCAACCCCGAAATATACCAGGGCAGCCATAAGCGCAGCAATTACTTCGAAGGCTGGTATTACAAACTGATCGACGCGGAAATGAAAAAAGCGATTGCCATTATACCCGGAGTTTCATACGGGGGTGGCGAAGAAGAAAAGCATGCCTTTATACAGGTGCTTGATGCGGATGAGTGCAGCGTCAGTTACATACGGTACGATATCGCGGACTTCAGATACGGTAAAAAGCGGTTTGAGGTGTGGATCGGCGGCAATTATTTCTCGGCCGGTGAAATACGTCTGGATATAAATGATAAACAGCTTTCGATGAAGGGCAGACTTGCTTTCAGTAATATAGTATCTTTCCCGAAAACACTTCTGCGTCCCGGTATAATGGGGCCCTATACCTTTATTCCGTTTATGGAATGCAGGCATGGGGTAGTCAATATACATCATGAAATAGCGGGCAGGCTTGACATATCGGGAAGGGATATCGACTTCAACGGGGGCTATGGCTATATCGAAAAGGATTGGGGCAGTTCCTTCCCGGAAACCTGGGTATGGCTTCAGTCGAATCATTTTGGAGCGGATGACGTGACGCTGATGTTTTCGGCGGCAAAGATTCCCTGGCTGGGAAGCTCTTTCCCGGGATTTATTTCCTTTATCAGGCTTGGTGATAAGTTTATTCCATTTGCGACCTATACCGGGGCAAAATTAAAAAAGCTGTCATACAGCAATAAGCATCTCGAAATAGTGCTTGCGGACAAAAACAACGAAATGAAGATAGACGCAGTACACACGGCCGGGGGTATTTTAAAGGCGCCTAAAAACGGGATGATGAAAAATGAAATATCGGAAAGCATAACCGCCGAAGTCGGAGTCACGCTTACCGATATTTATGGTTCGGTCATTTACAGCGGCCGCGGCACGCATACCGGGCTGGAGATCGCAAACGACAGTATATTCAACATTTTCAACAAACCATTCTAGCTCCTGCCCTTCAGTACGATCTGCTTGCTGCTGAAGTAGGTGGCAAGGAAGTAGGAGCCATATACGGCTGCGATCATGACCGCGGTGGTGATGATGTTTCCCAGCGCGTTGATGCCGCCGACGTCGGTTATGACGTCATTCGCGACCTTTATGCCGACAATGGAGTGTATGCAGGCCAGTGCAAGCGGCAGAATGAAGTAGATCGCGATCTGTTTCATGAGGGCCATATTTATCATGCGGTCGTCAGCGCCAATCTTCTGCAGGATATTGTATCGCTTCCTGTTGTCCGACGCTTCGGAGAGCTGCTGCAGTGCAAGTACGGCGGCGCTTGTGATCAGGAAGATGATGCCCAGATATATGCCGACAAAGGAAATGATAGCCTTGGAGCCTGCGGCAATAGTTTTTACTATATCTGAAGTTTCGGCTTGTACTTTGATTCCATCCTTTTGATCCTTATTTCTCTCCTGCATCGCATAGAGATCCGTCTCGAGCTTTTTGCGCATGCTCTTCCTGTCACCCTTGCAGTTGAAAGAGATAAAGCTTTTTTCGATTTTGCCCCCATCGGCCACACTATCCGGCACTACCAGCGCGATCATGATGCCGCTTGCCGTACTTGTTACGATTCCGTTCGTCAGTATCCTGTCATACAGACCGTATGTGCTGCCCGATATCCCGATCGAGGATTCTTTCTCAAGGTAATGCCCGAGGGCTGTCATCAGTTCGGGTGTGTATTCGGCATAATCCGAATAGACTGCCACCTGACCTTCGAGCAGAGTAATACCCTTCAATCCCTGCAGCTCCATGAGCCTGTTGTAATCCGAGAGCCTTATCAGGAGCAGCGGCTGTTTGATGAAAAACGATCGCGCATTATCCGGTATTTCATCCAATACCTTTCCGAGGATAGCTTCCTTTGTCAGCTTTTCGGATTTATCGCGGTACAGCGCGTATGATAAGGTATTATCCGTATAGCTGCCGATATCGAAGCCGTACTTTGCCATTTCAACAGGGATATCCATTTTTCCTGCGGCGGAAAATGTAGCATCGAAGGGTGCGCAGAACCTGTAGCCGTTATTCAGTGCATTATTGGCGCCGAGGGCCGTAGACAGTATCCCAATTGTACAAAAAAGCATGAGGCATATGAATGTCATTGAAATATGCGCCGTATTTATCCTTGAATTTATCTGGCGCAGAATGAACATGTTGAGGCCTTTGAAATACAGCTTCCCGTTAAATTGCAGCAGCTTCAGGAAGAAACCTGAAAGTGAGGTGAAAAACAGGAAAGTGCCGACGGCTCCCATGGCCATCTCGATTTTCAGCATCGTGTCGAACTTCTGTATACCGTTTTTCAGTACCAATCCATAAGCTACGCCTATGAAGGTTACAGAGAGGAGGAACAGCACCGCTGTAAGCAGAGGGCTCCTGATTTTCTGGCGTTCATTTTGCTTGTCGGCGTTTATCAGATCGATCAGCTTGTACTTGGATATGGATAAGGTACTGAGAAACATGACGATAAGGAAAATGACTCCAAAATAGATGATCGTTTTTATGAAAGCCATAGAGGAAAATACGAACCGGTAACCGGTCATGTCAACGTCAAACAGATTTGCTGTTATGACGGAAAGCCACTGCGACAGGAAGACGCCCGCCAGAAGGCCTGCTCCGAGTGAAATGACGCCTATGATGAAAGTCTCCGAAACAAGCATCCTGGCGACTTTTCCCTTCTTCATGCCGAGAGTCAGGTAAATGCCGATTTCCTTTTTTCTTCTGCGTATAAGAAAATTGTTCGCATAAACTATCAGAAAGCCCAGTATGAAGGACACGAAGACCGAAATATAGCCTATGAGCATCGTAATGGACTTCAGTATGTCCAAAGCCGATGAAGAGATCGACAGCATAGCCTTCTGGGCCTCTATGGAGTTGAATACATAAAATATGCACACGCTGAAGGACAGCGTCAGAAAGTACAGAGTATAGTCCCTGAGGCTTTTCCTGACATTTTTAGCGGCCAGCTTAAAGAACATTTCCTGCGTCACCTCCAAGCAGAGTGATCACATCGATGATCCTCCCGAAAAATTCCTTCCTCGTATATGAGCCGCGTACCAACTCGTTGAACAGTCTTCCGTCCTTGATGAACAGGATCCTGCTGCAGTAGCTTGCTGTAAACGCATCATGCGTTACCATGAGGATAGTTGCGTTCAGGTTTTTATGCAGATTTTCAAGGCTTTCGAGGAGCATCCTCGCAGATTTTGAATCAAGGGACCCGGTCGGTTCGTCTGCGAGTATTATGGCCGGATTTGTTACGATGGCCCTGGCCGCCGCAATCCTTTGCCTTTGTCCGCCTGACATCTCATACGGATACTTTGTCAGGACATCGTTTATATCGAGCCTTTTTGCGACCTCTTCCACATGCGATTTTGCCTGCTTGTGCGGCACCCCGGAAATACTGAGCGGCAATATTATATTCTCGTAGCCGTTAAGAGTATCTAGCAGATTGAAATCCTGAAAAACAAACCCGAGCTCTTCGCGCCTGAAGCGGGCCAGTTCGTTGCTTTTCATTTCGGTTATGTCGTTTCCTCTTATAAAAATGTGACCGCATGTGACTTTGTCGACTGTCGAGATCAAGTTGAGCAGCGTCGTCTTGCCGCTGCCTGAAGCGCCCATGATGCCTACGAATTCGCCTTGATCTACGGAAAAGCTCACGTGGTCGATGGCTTTCGTAAGGTTGCCCTTGTTCCCGTAATATTTTTCCACATCCTGTACTTTTAAAATCTCTGTCATTTTGAATCCTCCAAAAAACAATTTGCCGGATATTTGTCTATCCGGCGCCGGCATGGTTCTATCCCGGTTAACCATACTATCATTGTAGAGTAGTACGGTGCCGCGTGCCATGTATTTAACTTACGGAAACCTTACATTTTTGTTAGAATCGGCGGGATGATATCGACTATTGAAATTGGGGTCACTATCTTATGTCAACCATTGAATTCTTAGGTATCGCAATGTTGATGGTCGTGCCGTCTCCCTGTATCGATTCGGCGCTTATCCCGAGCCCCAGCTTCAGGCACAGTTTTTTGCAGATATAGAGCCCGATACCGGTGGAACGTTTATCCCCGCGGCCGTTTGTTCCTGTGAAGCCTTTCTCGAAGATCCTCGGAAGTTCGACGGCCGGGATACCAGCTCCGTTGTCAGCGATAGAGAGGATAACGCTGTTTTCGCCCTCTTTTGCACTGATCTTTACGAATGCATCGGGCTTGTCGGCATATTTGACAGAGTTGGTGAGGATCTGGCTAATTATGAACTGCAGCCATTTCTCGTCCGAGTATACGGTAATATCAAGGCCCTCTGCAGTGACGCTTATCCTGTTCTGTATGAACTGCCTGGAGCTCTTCTTCAGCACGTCAAAGCAAACCTTTTGGAGATTGGTCTCCTTAATGACATAGTCCTTTTCCACTGTGTTGCTCCTGGAATAGAATAGGGCCTGCTCCACATAGGCTTCTATCTTGTCAAGCTCTTCAGATATGCTTTCCGTTGCTTCGCTTCTGTTGTTCTGTGTTATCAGGCGTGAAGAGGATATCGGGGTTTTTACCTCATGGACCCATAATTCGATGTATTCCCTGTATTCCTCCTGGAGCTGCTTGTACCTGTTTATTTCCTCGAGCATTGACTTGTTTGATCTTTTTATTATGTCATAAAGGATCATGCCTTCCCTGTAGGACGGGGGCATGATGACCTCGGCGATAAGATTTTTGCGGTCAAGCGAATCGAAAATACGCAGCAGTTCATCGAAGAAGTCCTTTTTGACGACATATTCGACAACAAGCGGGACAGCTGTGCCGATCGTATATAAAACGCAGACCGTCAGCGACAGAGCGGGGCCGCCGACGGGGTTGAGCAAAATAAGCGCGGAGGCGGTAACCAGCGTAACACAGATATAAGCTGCTATATATAAAAATTTATCTTTCAAAAAGTCAAGGAGCTTCAATCGACCATATACCCCCGTCCCCGTTTTGTTTCTATGACCTGTCCGAGACCTGCATCCTCGAGCTTGTTGCGAAGCCTGTTAATATTTACGGTAAGCGTATTGTCATCGACGAACATGTCGCTGTTCCAGAGCTGTGTCATCAGCTCGTCGCGGCTTACTACGGCGCCCCTGTTTTCATATAGCAGCGTAAGGATCTTCAGTTCGTTCTTTGTAAGCTCCAATTCGCCCCCCGGGTATTCTATGGCGCTCCGGGACAGGTTGACCGCAAATCCCCCGCAGTCAAGCCTGTCCGTGATGATATCCCTCGAGGCCCGCTTCAGAACCGATGAGATATGCGCCAGCAGTATCTGTGCATTATACGGCTTTGTTATAAAATCGTCGGCGCCGAAATTCATTGCCATCAGTTCATCGAGTTCGGTATCCCTGCTCGTCACCACTATTATAGGCAGCTCCGACTTTTTCCTCAATTCACGGCAGATATAGTAGCCATCAACAGAAGGGAGGTTTATATCGAGCAATACGAGATCGGGCCTTGCGGCTTCGATATCCTCCAGTATATTCGGGAACCTGTCGGGCGCCTCGCACTGGTAGCCGTTTTTGGCAAGAAAGACGGAAAGTTCCTCTCTTATTTTTTTGTCATCTTCAACGATCATGATTTTTTTCATATATTTTTACCTGCCCGGCAAGTATATTTCAAAACAATTATATATTTACCCGGGTAAAATATACAGGTAAAATATTATAAATCAAACATTTTAGTGCATGAAATGTGGAGAGGTACGCCCGCTTTTGCTGATACAATCATAATTGAAAGGACGATGCGTATATGGATTGGCTTGATAGGATGAACGGAGCAATGGACTATATCGAAGGGCACCTGGCGTCGGACATCATTTATGAAGAGGCGGCAAGGATAGCCTGCTGTTCGTCGTACCATTTTCAAAGAATGTTTTCTTTCATAACGGATGTGCCGCTGTCTGAGTATATAAGGCGCAGAAGGTTGACTTTGGCTGCTTTCGAGCTGCAGGAAAACGGTAAGAAGGTAATTGACGTTGCATTGAAATACGGTTACGACTCGCCGAACTCATTTGCCCGGGCCTTCCAGAGCCTGCATGGTGTGACGCCCTCATTGGCGCGTGATGAAGGTGTCCAGCTGAAGGCTTATCCGCGTATGTCCTTTCATATAACAATAAAAGGAGATGTCGGGATGAATTACAAAATCGAACAGAAAGACGCATTCAGGATATTCGGAGTTGAGGCTGTCATTGATATGACAGACGGCAACAACATGCTGGAGATACCCGGATTTTGGGGAAAGTGCCGTCAGGACGGCACTATTGACAGGCTTGCGGGTTTTGAGATGCCAAGATACGAAAGCGGGCTCTGCAAGATAAATTCAGTGATGTGCTACCGCAATACGGAAGGAAATACTTTCCCATATATGATAGGTATAGTTGATCTGTACAACAAACTAAAGGCGCCGGACGAACTGACGGTAGTAAATGTTCCGGCCTGTACCTGGGCCGTTTTCAAATCCGAAGAGCATGGTTTCGAAGATGCCTCCGAAAAAATTCAGGCGGTATGGAAACGCATCTTCCCGGAATGGTTCACGACCTCGGGCTATGAGCATGCGGACGCCGGAGAGCTCGAAATGACACATGAGAAAGGGAATGACCGTTTCTTTACGGAGGTCTGGATACCGGTGATAAAGAAATAAGCAAGGATGTTTACGTGTTTTGAGAAAAGCCGTAGGATTTTTAGCCCTACGGCTTTTCTCTGTGCGCCCGGCATGGGCGATAACCTAGCGGTGAAGGCTTTTGTACACGCCCTTCGCCGTGACCACGGCGTCATTGATGGCGATGTACCACACTCCGTAATCAGGTATTTTTTCTTCAATGAGATATCTCATGATAAGGCGGAAAAACCGGACAGGTTATGTTATACTGGATATGGAAAAAATAATCTCTTGTAAGGGTGAACCTCGCGGGAGATAGGTGAAATTCAGATACTGTGTGTAGTAAAGGTTACGTGATTAATGAAAAACAAAAAGACTGTTATTACAATTTGTATTGGGTTGGTACTCTTAGTCATTGCAGCAGGTACTTTACCTGATGTTAGAAATCTTATTTATCGGGGTGATAGAATTATCGGGACTTTTACCATGACCGTTGCCGGGAATGAATATGACCCTGTTGATGAGATGCTTGAATTTGAAAATGAAGGAACACAGAGATTAGCATCGTCCGGCGCAGATTTTTCAATTAAAGGTGGCAAATACGGATCTTATAAAATAAGTTTTGTGCTGGATAATAAGGAGCTATATAAATTAACTGGAGATAAACAATTTGATATGTATACATCGAATCCCTTGTTAACTTTTCAATATGTTAATACAAACTGGCGGCATGTCACTAAAATGAGATTATCGGCAGAAATGGATTCAATTAATGGTGAATGGGTTGTAAACACAAAAGTCGTGTACAGCGAACACCTTGAAGATGAGAGTGTTTCAGAAAATATTGTTAAAAAATCTTTTAATTATAGCGGAGTTATGTTAGGTAATGGGATCATACAATTTGGCATATAAAAGCAAGAAAATCGAAGAATTGGGACAAAGCTAACAGTAGTAAATATGCTCAGAAAGCTTGAAGTTGATGACCAGGAAGCAGTGATGAAATTATGGCTGGTGTGTGCGAACAGTATGCAAAAACTTCAGATCGAAGAAATAACGATAGATGTCGAATACAAGAAGATCAAAAACATTCACCTCAGGGTATATCCGCCTGACGGGCAGGTCCGTATTTCCGCGCCGGTGCGTGTCGACCGCGGTTATCTGCGGGATTTTGCGTTATCCAGGGTGGGGTGGATCAGGAAGCAGCAGGAACGTATCAAAGGCATAAAGCCGGCGCCTCAGGCAGAATACCTGAGCGGGGAGCTCCACTATTTACGCGGAAAGCCGTACGTCCTGGAACTGGTCGAACAAGCATCCAGACCATATGTCACTATCCTCGGGAATGTATTAAGGCTATGTGTGCGGCCCGGCTCTACTCTCGAAAAACGCCGCGCCGTAATGGAGGACTGGTATCGTTCCCAGCTTGCAGAAGCCTTGCCGGATATTGTCGGATACTGGGAGAAGGTCATTGGGGTCAGTACCGCCGAATATAAGATCAAAAGGATGAAAACAAAATGGGGGACCTGCAACAGGAAGGCCCGCCGCATCTGGATAAATCTTGAGCTTGCCAAAAAATCTCCTGAATGCCTGACATATATTGTTGTACATGAGCTTGTACACCTGCTTGAACGCGGGCATAACTGTATTTTTTACAGATACATGGACCGTTTTCTTCCTCTGTGGAAACAGTACAAACGAGAGCTTAACGGATGAACCATGTGTGTATTATGTATACACTTTAGTGCAAGTTGCACAAAATATGTTGTTAAAAATATGTCAAAGTTAATGAAAATTATGTTGATTAAGGGTTTAATCTCTGTTATTCTTGATTATGTTCGGCTAAATCTGGCGCGTTTTTGACCTATGATCTGAAAGAACGAATACCGGATTAAAAATTATGAAACAGGGCATTTAATAAAATAAAGAAGGGACATAGATATATGAGTAATAACAGATCGAAAGTAGCAATTATAGGAACAGGATTCGTAGGAGCTTCGACGGCATTCGCGCTTTCGCTGAAGCAGATGGCTAATGAGATGGTATTGATCGATGCTTTCAAGGACAAGGCAGCCGGTGAAGCAATGGATATCAACCATGGATTGCCTTTCCTTGGACAGATGGACGTTTACGACGGGGATTATTCTGACTGTGCCGACTGTGACGTAATAATAATGACTGCAGGCGCAAACAGAAAACCTGGAGAGACCAGAATAGATCTTGCCAGAAAAAACCTGAATATCGCAAAGGATGTAACGGAAAACGTCATGAAACATTATACCCGCGGCGTTATCCTTGTTGTTGCAAACCCCGTTGACATACTGACCTACAAGATACAGAAGTGGTCAGGGCTTCCCAACGGAAAGGTGCTGGGTACGGGCACAGTGCTTGACAGTGCGCGTTTCAGGTATCTACTCAGCGAGAAGTTCGGAATAGACGTAAGGAATGTCCACGGATATATGATTGGTGAACACGGAGATTCCCAGCTGCCTTTGTGGAGCGGGACTCATATAGCCGGAAGGAACATCAGGGATTACTTTGATGATCCTGCATATGGCATGTCGGCGGAGGAAAGGGCTGCGATCATCGAAAATGTAAAGACCGCAGGCGCCGAAATAATCAAGAGGAAGGGCGCAACTTACTACGCTATAGCAGTTACTGTAAACACAATACTGGAATCCCTGCTGAAAAACCAGAATACAATAAGAACAGTATCTTCATTGATCAACGGAAAATACGGCATTGATGACGTTTCGCTCAGTCTTCCGTCTGTGGTAAATGCAAACGGAGTAAAGTCCATTATGGATTTCAACATGACTAACGAAGAACTTGCTTCCCTGAGACATTCTGCAGATCAGCTCAAGGCTATACTCAATGAAGTAAAGGATCTTTGATATTAATTAATTAAGGAGAGTAAGATATGGATTACAGAAAAGAATCGTTAAGACTGCACGGCGAATGGAAGGGCAAAATAGAGGTTGTAAGTAAAGTTCCTGTCACCAACAAGGACGAGCTTTCGCTGGCTTATACGCCCGGTGTTGCTGAACCCTGCCTGGCCATACAGAAGGATGTCAATCTTTCATACGAACTCACCAGAAGATCGAACCTCGTTGCAGTTATCACAGATGGCACGGCTGTACTCGGACTCGGCGATATTGGGCCTGAAGCAGGTATGCCTGTTATGGAAGGCAAGTGCGTACTCTTCAAGACTTTCGGCGATGTAGACGCTTTCCCGCTTTGCATCCGTTCGAAGAATGTCGATGAAATCGTTCAGACTGTAAAATTGCTGGCCGGCAGCTTTGGCGGAGTCAACCTGGAAGACATAGGAGCGCCGAGGTGCTTTGAAATAGAAAAACGTCTTAAGGCAGAATGCGATATCCCGATATTCCACGACGACCAGCACGGGACGGCAGTCGTAACACTTGCAGCCATGCTCAATGCATTGAGACTCACGAAAAAGAATATCAACGACATAGAAGTTGTTGTAAACGGTTCCGGTGCAGCCGGTATAGCAATCACAAAATTACTGATGGCAATGGGACTGAAGAAGGTCATACTCTGCGATACCAAGGGAGCTATTTATGAAGGCAGAGACAACATGAATCCGGCAAAGGATGAAATGGCCAGAATATCCAACCTCGAGAAGAAAAAAGGTTCTCTCAAGGATGTGATCGTAGGCGCCGACGTCTTCATAGGAGTTTCCGCAGCAGGTATGGTCACAAAGGAAATGGTCAAAACGATGGCCAAAGATCCGATCATATTCGCAATGGCAAACCCGACTCCTGAGATCATGCCCGACGAAGCTATGGAAGCAGGCGCGAAGGTAGTTGGCACAGGCCGTTCCGACTTTCCGAACCAGATCAATAACGTACTTGCATTCCCGGGAATCTTCAGGGGCGCTCTGGATGTCCGCGCAAGCGATATAAACGATGAGATGAAAATCGCTGCTGCAAGGGCAATTGCCGATCTGATCCCTGAGCAGGAACTGAGACCCGATTACGTTATACCCGCTCCGTTCGACACAAGAGTCGGACCCAGCGTAGCCAAGGCAGTTGCCGAGGCAGCAGTAAAAACAGGCGTCAACAGGATCTGATGATTCTTATTCTATAAGAACAAGAAAAAGGCAATGATCGCGAGGATCATTGCCTTTTATATATGAAACATAGCGAAGTCTTGTTTAAAGATCACAGGCGCTTGATGCGCCTGTGATCTTTTATATATAACCGACCGAATGAAGCCGGTCGGAGTTCCGTTATTTTGGCGGCAGCAGGAACAGCTTTTTCACAGCATTGCCTGCAACAAATTTGCCGTTGCTGTACACGGCGGTAACGCTGAAATAGTATTCGGTGCCGTGGGCAAGGTTCTTGAAATCTCCGTTCGTATAATTCACCGCAGTTGAAACGGCAGCACTCGTAGTATTCTTGTCATAGGTTCCGTAAAATCCGTTGGCAGGATACGCGGGGGCGGAATTATTCTTTGAAATGACAACTCGGTACTCTGACAGGTAGGCGGAATCGATCTTGTTCCATTTTATTACCAAATCGCCGTTTTCATAAGCCGCGCTGACAGAGGGCGCAGGGAAGAACTCCGAGCTGTCCTCGCCGCTGTATTTTACTGTAATTGTGTTTCCTGAAACATTTCTTTCCTTATACACGGCTGTTATACTGAAAAAGTAATTTTCGCCCTTGACGAAATATTTTCCGAAATCTCCATCCGTGTAGGCAGTCGAGTTATCGATGACCTCATAATTTTTATTGCGGTCCGTTATCCAGTACAGGTAGCCGTTATCAGGATAATTCGGCGTATTGTCGCTCTTTGAGGCGACGACCCTGTAGCCTTCCAGATTCGATGAATCGATCTTGTTCCATCTCAAAACGAGCCTGTTGTTTTCAATCGATGCGCTGACTATGGGGGCTACATATGACTCCGGATTTTCCGTGCCGCCATAAGTGAATTGTATGGTATTGCTCGGAATGTTCCTGTCATTGTATACCGCTGTAACATTTAGGTAGTATTTTTCGCCTTTGGTCAAATATTTGCCGAAATCCCCGTTGGTATATGCATCGGTATTGTTAATGATCGCATATGTCCTGTCCTTGTCTGTAAACCAGTAAAGATATCCGTTTTCGGGGTAGGAGGGCGTGGAATCGTTCTTTGAGATCACTACCCTGTAACCCTGCAGGTTGCTATTCGATATTTTGTTCCATCTGGCTACCAGTACGCCGTTTTCAATGGCAGTAGTGATACTCGGGGCTATATACGATGTTGGGCTCGTGTTGCCATAGTACACCGCCTTTTCAGTATTCCCGGCAACATTTCTGCCGCTGTACAGGGCTGTAACGTTGAAATAGTA
>Ga0207800_1000445_pt1 | contig 12018 bp, 4 predicted proteins | sample LuqExpMetageno11_FD_187769 | JGI IMG/M metagenome (GOLD analysis project Ga0207800, IMG submission 187769) | Tropical forest soil microbial communities from Luquillo Experimental Forest, Puerto Rico - Sample 11 (SPAdes) | ecosystem: Environmental > Terrestrial > Soil > Tropical forest ...
AAGCAGATCGGGGATGGAGCCTTCGAGAAGACACCTTGGTTAGAAGCCTTGTTAAAAGACAGTCCCTTTTTAATTATTAATAATATGCTGCTAGATGCTTCCAAGTGCAGCGGGAGTGTTACTGTACCAAAAGGTGTCACAACAATCGGCCCTGGTGCCTTCCGCTATTCCAAAGTAACGGAAGTTGTTTTACAGGAGGGTGTTAAATCTCTCGGCGAGTATTCGTTCTCCGTAAGCAGTCTTAAAAATATAACATTACCGGAGGGCTTGACTGAGATAGGGACTGAAGCTTTTTCAACCTCAAAGATAAGCAGTATTACACTCCCTGACAGTGTTATTTCCATTGGCGACTGTGCTTTTTACAAATGCACCAGGCTGAAATCTATCGTTATTCCGGAGGGTGTAACAGCCATTGGCAAATGGACATTTTTTGACTGCGAAAGCCTGCAAAAGATTACCATTCCTAAATCATTAACCAACATAGACAAAAGATTTATAGCTGGCTACAACTCTATAAAAGAAATCGAGGTAAGCCCTGATAACCCGGTATTTTCTGCAAAAGGTTCATTTCTATTAAACAAAGATGGCACTGAATTGTACCTGTGTACACAAAAATCGGGAGAAGTGATTATACCTGAAGGTATCGAGAAGGTTACGGAAGGCGCCTTTGGCTTATATGATCTTAATGAAATGACGAAAGTTACATTTCCCAGTACCCTGAAAATACTAGCGGATAATGTGATTAATGATTGTTATATGCTTAATGAAATTATCTTACCCTCCTCCTTAGTCACCTATGGCACGCAGCTCTATCAATCCTGCCAACAGCTAAGAAGCTTCCAAGTATACGAGGCAAATGGCGTGATTAATTTCTACAGCGAAGACGGCGTTCTCTATAATGCCGATAAAACGAAGCTGATCTGCAACCCAGCTTCCGGTGATATCGTGGTTCCTGATCAGGTTACAGCGATTGGTGCTTATGCATTTCCTAATACCAATGACAGTGTGACCTTCTCAAAGAAAGTTACCTCCTTTGATGAGCATGTTTTTAACTTCGAAGCTCTCTGGAGGCCTGCCAATGAAGAGTCCTTCCATATTCACGGCTATCTAGGCAGTGCAGCAGAGAAATACTGTACTGATAAGGGTATCCCCTTCCTTGCCTTTGATGGAACCTACAATATTACCTATGTATTGGATGGAGGTACGAACCATCCGGATAATCCGGCAACCTATACGATGGATGTTACTCCAATCGAATTGCTAAGCCCTACTAGAGAAGGATATGTCTTCTTATACTGGTATGAGGATGTATCCATCTGTGAGGACGGTTGCTGCCGCGGCGAGAAAATCCTGGATGCTATTCCCGAGGATTATATGGGAGATATAGAAGTAATAGCTAAATGGGAGAAAATAAAATAGATCAAACTCTACCATAAAACGAACCCCTTTTGTCGAACATGTAAATTAGTTCAACGAAAGGGGTTCATTTCACCACAAGGGGAGCATTTCACCACAAAGGGTTCATTTCAATATCTCCGGAAAGGTGACTTTATATATAATTTAATAGCTATTTATTACTTAGTATTCGCATGCTCCTGGTTACCAAAAATCCGCCGTATTAATCTCAACTAATTATTTAATACGGACCTCTTAAACACTTCACCGCGTTCCTCAAAGTTCTTGAAAAATCCGTAGCTTGCAGCTGCCGGAGAGAAGAGACAGGTCTTACCGCTGGGAGTTTCTTTTTTAGCAACTGCCACAGCCTCCTCCACGTTCTGAACCATGAATAAGTTATGAAGTTTCTCTTTCTTATCACTGCTCATAATCAGGTTCTTAATTCGAATACCGGTATCCGGCATCAGGATAAAGTTCCTAACATCCGATTCCATCAGAAAATCTACCAAAGGCTGATATTCAATTCCTCTATCCATTCCGCCGAGAATTACGGTATCCACATTCTTCACGCTCTTTACCGCTTGAATCGCTGTCTCACAGACGGTGGAAATGGAATCATTATAATATTTTACACCATTTACTTCTGCTACATATTCCAGACGGTGGGGCAAGGGTCGGAAGGTTTTCAACGCTTCACAAAACTCCTCATCCGTTACTCCCAGATTTCTTACGATGCAATAAGCCGCAGCTATGTTATAGATATTGTGCTGGCCTATCAATAGGATCTCATCTTCATTGATTTCAATCCGGCTATCCTGATATGATATCAGGTTTTCCTTCACGATGACATCCGCTTCCTCTGAGGTATTGGATATCGTAATTAAATCAGCCTTCGCATGCTCCGGCTTCAGGAATTCTTTATTATAAAAGAGGAGGCCGCCCTTTTGCTGGAATTTATAGATATTCTCTTTTGCAGCAGCATATTTTTCAAAGGTTCCGTAATGATCCAGATGCTCCTGATAGATATTCAGATGTAATCCGATGTGAGGGGAATACGTCACATACTCGAGCTGGTGTGAGGATAATTCATAGACCACAAGCGAATCCTTTGTAATCTCTTCCAGAACATCAAACACCGGTATCCCGATATTACCGGCGAGAATAACATCCTTCTTCGCTGTACGAAGTATATGGTACAGAAGCGAGGTTGTTGTACTTTTACCCTTTGTTCCAGTGATTCCGATGGTCTGATCCCGGTAAAATTCCAGGTAGAGATCCGTCTGGGAAGTAAGCTTCTTCAGCTCTTTATTGTTTTTGCTGTGAAATACGACACCGGGACTTTTTATGATGATATCATAATCAGCTAAGATGTCCTCATAGGAGCTGCCGCTATGCAGCACAACGTGTTCCAGCTGGTCCTTAACCGCATTTTTATCATAAATTCCAATCACCATATCCGGAAAATGCTTTCTGATAAAATGATAGGTGGATTTTCCTTCTTTCCCATAGCCTAACAGAAGTATTTTTTTATTGGCTAATTTCTCGCAGATTTGACTAATCATGTCTTACCTCATTCAGCATCAGATTTTTAATTCGGTCGATGAATTCCTCCGGTACCGAATTCTCATCATTATAGAAATTCATGTACGGATTCTCAGCCTCACGATAAGTAGAATACATAGGCTTACTTTTATAATGTTCGAACAATTTCGGCAGCGCATCGTGTGCCTTCTCAAGCCTGTCGATTACCATACAGATCGCCGTATTAATCTCGTCGCAGGTTCCAACGCATTCGAAGGGTTTTTCCGGCTCCGCACCGATTAACTTATCGAAAATAGGTATTAGGCTTTCGTTATTTAGCATATCACTTCCGAAGATTTCAACCAGTTTATCCAATTGGATAAAAGGTGATAAAATGATATATACAAATAAGCACTTCGGACAATTACAGCACCATTTATCCTCTTTACTGCCCACGTTACAGCTTCTGAAAATTTTATCGTATTTCTCGTGCTTTGCGAAGAACCTGGCTATCTGGAATTCACTGAAGGGTCTCAATAAGCTGAAATAATGAACTCCACTGCCAATGTATTTATCTTCATAGGTGGTAAAATCATGCTCGAACTTAAAGCTCTTGGAATACTGATGATTTACCTCAGTCCCCTCAACCGTGCTTTCATTTGCACTCGCTTCATTGGAGAGCACAACATATCTTTTATCAAACAGATAAGCCGTCAAGACCGAGGAGAAAGCCACAATTGCAGAGAACGGAGTGTGCCCGTTCAGGTAGCCTTCCTTATTCAGTCTCAGCAGGTTGGCATCAAGGCTGCGATTCACAACCAGAATCTCATCACCCGTATAGCCCGCAGTCACTGCACACTGTCTTGAGGCTTCCTTTTTATTGATCATATAACAGAGGTTGCTGTCCTTCCTGTCGCTTAACAACTCCATGGTAACAATGGAATCCTTGCCACCTCCGACGGGAATTAAACATCCGTTTTTCTTAAATTCGGTTCTTGGATAGGTATTTACAGGCTTCTCTGCAATAACTTCTATTTGCATAAAATCCTTCTGGCTGATTTCGATATGGTTAGTATAAAAGAATTCGCCAAGTCCTAGATAATACTGTGACTTCCACCAATTAATCTGTTCTTCATCAATATAACCGGCCTTAATCTGAACCATCGGCGGGCAGGCGCATTTCCAATAGCTGATTAATTCCACCAAACCGAGATGAAAAGCTAGTTGATCAACAATTTCCTCCTGCTCATAGTTGATATCTGCATGCTTTTTCAGGAATTCCCATTTGGGAGTAAAGGTCACAAAGTCACCCAGGCTAAAATAATATGTAATTGTTAATTTATCGGTTTGATTTACAACCTCGTATTTATCATATGTGAAAACAGGATGTTTCTCTCTCAGTTCCTTGAATTTATTCTGCATGGAAACCTCCTATTCTGCTGTCTGTAGACTTAAATCTATTCATTCTATCATATCTCCTAAACATATGTAATGCATCTGTCCATCCTCTTTGATGGCTTTACAGCTATGCTTATTATATTCTGCATGGTAAAAGAATTCAACGTTTATTTGAAGGAATAACTAAAGGAACAAGCATGGAAGAAAGAAGTACTCGCTTAGCTTTTGCTTATTCACAAAAACCCCTTTACATTCATTAATTTAAATGCTCTTCGTCTGCAATAGAAAGATATATTGGCAAGTCAATTCACTTATCATGAATAAACATGCCGGTTTATATTCTCGCGTCAGGAATATAAACCGGCATATTGATTGGTTATATAATAAATGTTGTCATGCGTAAAATACATTTCAACACTTTTCTTTTATATTTTTACTTCTAATTCCAGAATATTTCATTTTAGAGTTCTTTCCAAGATTTTTAGCTTTTTAAACTCTTTTTATACCTTCTCAGCCAGCTGCGCCGGTGGGAGCTTGACAATATTATATACCGGTATGATGCCGACTACGATATTAACTGCATATAGAAATACCAGAAGGGCTGCTACTGCCATCCATGGATAAATCACATACATCTGAAGGGAAGGTATTACAGCGACAAATTTAATAATACTGCTCAAAATCAGTACAACCGGTAATACCGTATAGCTCGTTATCATTATCACTTCCAGAATGAACGCAGACAGAATACTGCGTTTCGTTATACCAAGAAGCCGGTATACCATAAGCTCCTGAGCTCGCTTCATCGCATTGGATTTCATCGTAAAATACAGCATAAATAACGATATGATGAAAATGGTAACTGTTCCGATAAACCGTGCATTCAGCTTCACTGCACGTTCCGCTTCAAAATCTCCCATCTGCTTCTTATAAGTGTCGTTGACCATCATAAGTACATAGTTGGAATCATAATTACCTGCATCCAGTGAGAAATAATTCGCTGCTGCTTCCTTCTCTGCGCCATATATTTTGAATTTGCGGTTCGTACAGATATAGCTGTTTAAAAGATCCTTATAATATGCATCATCAATGACATAGGAGATACCGTAATCATCCGTATAAGTTCCTGCGACCTTATATTGCACGCCATTTTTAGCAGTAAATACCTTCTCTCCCTTTGATAACATATCCGCATATTCTGACTCATTAATTAATGCCTCGCCTGCTGCCAGACTGACTGAGTCATACTGACCGGGATACTTTGTCTGAAGCTGTTGTAAGGATGCGACTTTATCTGCCCAGGAAGCCATACTGATTCCGACATATTTATCAATATAAATTGTGGGTTCCTGCGTATCACAGATTCCGACAATCTTTAGCGCTTCCCCATAAACATCGGATTGTACTTCCAGTCCGATAAAATCCTCCATCGTCATCAGGTTCTTTAAGACATCATTTTTCAAAAACAGCTGAAGCAGCCATTGATCAACGACTATTTCATCTCTCTGCTGCGGCATCCACCCCAGAATAAGATTCTCCTGCTTCAGATGATCAAGGGTTACATAGGCAGCTTCCGGTAAGGTATTGCTTATTCTGCTGATCTGACCGAAGCTGTTATAGTTGAAATAAAGCTTGGAATTCAAGTCAATGTAGATATCATTCGCTATATTTTTATCTAAAAACTTATAATAAATATCATTGAAGCTGTTGTAATACTGTGTATTACTTGCAGAAGAATTACGCTTGGCATTAATGAACAGATAGTGGGAATCATCCGTGATAAAGGAGGCCTTATCCACGGAGGCAGCCGTCATATAATCTGCAACAGCAAATACCAGCAGCAAAGCCGTTATGATAAAGGTTACAATCATGAAGATCTGCTTTTTCCCAAGCATCTCAATATTGGATTTTGCCAGTTTATATAATTCCTTCATGGATAAGCTGGCTTCTTTTCTGCATTCCACCTTTTCCAGGGAATAATCAAAATCATCTAGCTGTTCCAGTTCAAGAACCGGCTTTACATCATCCACCATCTGCATCTCGGTTCCCGAATTCAACAGCACCACCTTTGAATCGTCCATTGCCTGAATGTAAAGCTTTCCATTGGAATACACCAGATTAACGCTAATCTCCGGCTTTGCCTGCGTAGAAGTGTCCTGTACTGCTGCCTCCGGGTTCTCTGAACTTTGTCCGCCGCTCTGCTCACTCGCAGCTTCGTCCCGGTATAAATTGATGTTAATCGTCCCGTTATGGAAGGCTTCCTTCTCATATTCCTTCAGATAAAGATTCGTGTCATCACTATACTGGAAGGTATTGATTCCTTTATGTCTGATATCCAGGGTTATTTTTCCGTCCTGGATATGTATGATACGGTCAGCAAAAAATTCTGCAATTCGTCTCTCATGGGTTACCAGAATTACAAGACAATCCTTTGATATCTTCTTAATGATGCTCATGATACGCATAGTATTAGCTTCGTCAAGATTGCCCGTAGGCTCATCCGCAAATATAACCTCCGGAGATTTAACTAAAGCACGTGCGATTGCGATTCTCTGCTTCTGTCCTCCTGACAATTGTGACACAAGACGTTTTTTGTACTTCTTCATCTCAACTGCCTGAAGTACATAATCAATTCTCGCCTCTCGTTCTTCCTCGCTGATATCAAAGGAGTTCAATGCCAGCCGGATATTATAGGCAACGGCATAATCCTGAAGGAGATACTGCTCCTGGAATATAAAAGCGAACTTGGAATTACGAAGCTGCTCCATATATTTCGGTGAATACTTCGATATTGTCTTATCATCTATCGTTATATTTCCGCTTTGGAACGTATCAAGACCGCCCAAGGTATTAATAAATGTGGTTTTACCGGAACCGCTTTCCCCCAGGATACAGACCAGGCCTGTTTTCCCGAATTCAATGCTCGTATCGTTGATCACATGAATTTCGTTAGGCTTTCCCTTATTAAAGTATTTATTTAACTTACTTACTTTTATCATAAAAACCTCTCTTCTCTAGCGAAATGCCGTGTTACGAAAATCAGGCCCATTTCTGTTTATGCCTTAAGTAGCGGTTAAACAACCATACGGTAACAGCAATGACTACCAGATTAAATATTATATAGATCGTATAAGTAAATGCGTTGTAGTACTTCATCATATTAACCAGATAATGTAAGCCAAATATTCTTAGCACATTGGCACCCAGAACCAATACCGCAAGCGAGATAACCGTATAGAGGAACATCTCAAAATAATTCATCAGCTTGACCGTCTTATGGTTCATTCCCATGGAGCCAAGAACTTCAAAATCCTTATTCCTGATTTTCATGATGGAACGAAAAATAAGGACTTCCAATATACTGATAATCAATAAGACTAATAATGCCTTGAAGATTATCCCATTTCTGTCGCTTAATTTATAACTGTCATAAGTTACTGAGCTTAACCGGAAGGAGCTTATGGCATCGTACCCCATCTTGTTTAACTTACCCAGGACATAATCCGTATAGATATAATCGGTCATATATAAGGATGCCTGCTTACTGTTCTTCTGGTATAATTCCTTGAACCAGTCTTCACTTACCTCCGCAAAACGGGAGGTACTCTCATGATAATTATTCAGAACAACCGCATCAAAGGTACGCTTCTCATCACCAATATAGGTTGTCACCTCAGCCTCTCCGGTGATGTCGGTAGAATTCACTCCTGCCAGATCCATCGATATACGGACTTCACCATACTTTAGGCCTTCTCCGATGACAGGTACAAAGTTAACATTTGTCGTATAGCTATTTGTGAAAATATTCTTACAGGCAGACAAACTGTAATGATCTTTGTACATTGCCAGGGAAAGCATATTACAAAGCTCTCCTGAAAAATAAACCTGGCTTCCCGGCTTCTTTAAAAGACCGACAACGGTAACCATCGTGGTATAGTATTCATTATAATTCCAGGTATTCTTGCTTTCAAAGTAGCAGGGCTGCTGTGTACCCAGAATACTCTCATCCTTCGAATAAACTACAACCTCATTACGTTCCTTTGGTAAGGTTCCGGCTTGCAGATCCTTTTTCGAGATACAGGTTGCGGACTTCATAAAATTACCCCAATTCTGAGGAGAAAATACCTTGATCCTGTCTGTACTCGAAGGGTTGTCGTTCGGCTGGTAGTTGTATACGTAATCGACATTCGGTACGAAGAAGTAGTTAATATCATCAGCATAATCATACATGTCTGCCATTTTCACATGCTTAATCGATTTGAACTTCTCCATATCCTGTTCATTGATATCGCTGCCATCCTGCTTTTTAACCACAATTCTGGTTTTATCCGGGTTATAAAAGAGGCTGGAATCGTATTTCTTCGTTGAGGTATCATCCCAATTACTATAGATATCTCCCAGGAAAATGAAGCTCACTGCTGCAGTTATTATTAAAAACATCATATAAAAAATAACCCGCCCAGGTTGAGTTGATATATTCATGCGGGTAAAGCTCCAGGCGATTTTACGTTCGGATTTTACTCTACTGATATTCTTAGATGCTCTGCCTGCAATATGATCAGCGGCTGCTGCACTGCTTACTGCTGCACTGCTTACTGTTGTTTCATCTGCTATTGGATCAGTGTCGGGAAGCTCGAACGCTTCTGCTTCTTCCTCTGAGGTCTGGTTAACATTGTCATCGGATACCACTTCCCCATCGTGCAGTCTTACTTTTCTGGTTACAAAGGGGGCAGCCTCCTCATAATTATGGGTTACGGTAATGATCAGCTTATCCTGGGAAAGGTCGCTTAAAAGCTGCATGATCTGCTTCCCATTTTCACTGTCCAGATTGCCAGTTGGCTCATCCGCTATCATGATATCGGTATTCTTGGCAAGAGCACGTGCGATGGAAAGCCTCTGTTTCTGACCACTGGATAGCTTTGAAGTCTTCTGGTGAAGCTGTCTGGTTAGACCAACCTTAGCAATCAGTTCTTTGGCAGCTTTCTTTGCTTCTTTTACGTTGTATCCCTGGATCAGCAAAGCACTTTCCACATTGTTCAGAACGGAATAGTGTTCTATCAGATTATAATTCTGAAATACAAAACCGATTTTATTCTTCCTGTAATTTTCCCAGTCCGCTGAATCATAATCAGAAGTAGCTTCATCTCCTATGTAAAGCTCCCCATCATCGTAGCTATCAAGTCCGCTGATGATGTTAAGCAGAGTTGATTTACCGCTGCCGCTTTCTCCGGTAATGGCTACAAACTCACCGACATGAAATTCCAGCTTAATTTTTCTCAAAGCAGGTACTACTGCGTTCGCTGAGTAGTAGTACTTTGATATATTCTCAAGCTTAATCATTAAAATCCTCCGTTTCTATGCCTTTTCCTCTATCCTTGCCGGTGGCAGTTTAACGATTCCATATACCGGCAGAATGCCGACAATGATGTTGACTGCATAAATAAAGACCAGTAATGCGATCATTGCCAGCCAGGGGTATACGATCGTAAGCTGGAAGGATGGTACCGAAGCAATGAATTTAATCATACTGCTGAAGATCAGGACAACCGGCAGAACTGTATCATTTGTCATCAGGATGATCTCCAGTATAAAAGAGGAGATAATACTTCTCTTTGATATTCCCATCAGACGGTATACGGATATTTCCTGTACCCGCTTGATTGCATTCGATTTCATTGTAAAGAACAGCATAAACATGGATACCCCGAAAATTACCAGGGTCGCTATCAGGCGGGCATTCATTTTAACTGCGCGCTCTGCTTTGAAAGTAGCTAACTGTTCATGATAGGTGTCACTGACCTTGAGCTCTACAAAGGTTTTATCGAAGCCTCCGAGGTTCTGCGCAAAATAATTAAGGATCGGTGTTTTATCCTCAGCGTAAATCACAAACTTTTTATCATTGAAGATACTGCGGCTTAGGACAGCGTAATAAGTATCTTTTCCTATGACATAATCCGCTCCAAAGTCGTCCGGATAGGTACCGACTACCTGATACATATCCCCACTGATCGGCATCTTATTACCGTTGCCTTCTCTTACCTTATTGTAGCTTTCTGACACAAGCACCTCATCTTTACCTAAGGTAATATTGTCGTATTGACCGGGGTAAGCTGCCTGCAGCTGCTCCAGGGATGCTACGTTGTTGCTCGGATATGCAAGACTGAGTCCCTTATATTTATCAATGAATATCGTCGGCTCATCCATGTCGCAAATACCGACAATGGTAAGTGAAGCATTGGTAGATTTAAGCTCAAGCCCTAAAAAGTCCTGGGGATCAGGAAGTAAGGTCTTTAGTATGCTGTCAGATTTGTAAAATACATCAAGCAGCCATTTGTCGATGATTACTTCATCCCTGCTCTTTGGCATACGGCCATAGACTAAGTCGTCCGCTTTAAAATGTTCCAGGGTTACATAAGAAAAATCCGACATTATATATTGCAGATTCGTAATCTGCTCGAAGCTGTCATCCGTAAAGGAAAGCCTTGTCTTCAGGTCAAGATAAATATCCGGTGCTATCCTGTCGCTGATAAACTTATTATATATTAAATTATAGCTATTGATATATTCATTGTCTTCTGCAGAAGAATTACGCTTCGCTTCCACACTGATATAATTAGAATCCCTCGTAATGATGGATTTCTTATCCACCGCTGCTGCAGTCATATAGTCAACAAGAGCAATCACCAGTAAAACAGACGCTATAATAAAGGAGGCTATCATAAATATTTGCCTCTTTCCAAGCATTTTAACATTAACCTTGGCTAATTGATAGATGTCTTTATAAGAAAATTTTGAACGCTTACTTGCTTCGAGCCGTTCCAGCGAGTAATCAAATTCCTCCACCTGTTCCATATCCAGCGTCGGCTTATAATCATCCACCATTTGCGTCTCATTATTGGAGGTTAAAAATACTACCTTTTCTTCATCCGGAGTCTGAACATAATATTTGTCGTTCAGATACACGAGGTTAAGAACAAGCTGGTGCTTCCTGCCGTTGCCGAATACATTAATCTTTATTTCATTATTATGATAGCTTTCTTTGTCGAACTCTTTCAAATAAAGATTCGTATCATCACTGTACTGGTAGGTCTTCTGATCTTCCCAAAGGGCGTCATAGATTACCCTTCCGTCCTTAATTCGGATGATCCGGTCTGCAAAGAACTCCGCGATGCGCTTTTCTTGGGTTACTAAAATTACAAGACATTCCCTGGATATCTTCTTGATGATGCTCATAATACGCATCGTGCTAGCCTCGTCCAGGCTGCCCGTCGGTTCATCAGCAAAGATCACATCCGGAGATTTTACCAGAGCCCTTGCAATTGCAATTCTCTGCTGCTGTCCTCCTGAGAGCTGGGTCGGGAAGTGGTAGGCGCGCGAGGTCAGGCCCACTCGCTCGAGTGCCTGCATCGCCATCTTCCGGCGCTGTGAGCCGGGGAGTTTGCGGTAGAGTAGCGGAATCTCGACGTTGTCGACGACATTCAGATCGCTGATCAGGTGAAAGGTCTGAAAGACGAAGCCGATCTCCTGGTTGCGGATGCGCGAACGCTCGCCGAAGCTCAGGTTCTCCACCGGCTTTCCGTTCAGCAGGTAGCGGCCGCCCGTTGGCGTATCGAGCAGACCAAGGATGGACAGCAGCGTGGATTTGCCACAGCCCGAGGGGCCCGACATCGCCACGTACTCTCCACGCGAGATGGTGAGGTGAAT